>Ga0197143_1000006_pt1 | contig 261151 bp, 281 predicted proteins | sample GBS70_MetaG_FD_148603 | JGI IMG/M metagenome (GOLD analysis project Ga0197143, IMG submission 148603) | Sediment microbial communities from Great Boiling Springs, Gerlach, Nevada, United States - GBS 70_MetaG | ecosystem: Environmental > Aquatic > Thermal springs > Hot (42-90C) > Sediment... | reverse complement strand
GGGTTCGAGTCCCGCCGGGCCCGCTGAAAATCGTTGCGCTCAGCATAGTTCGAGAATTAGCCGGCAGACGCTGGCATGCGCTCGGGCTTTGGGAGGGGTAGGCTGAGGCAGTCCGCCGAAGCTCCTGCCTTACACCACCCCCCCATCGAACGGGTCTTCTACCCGCGCCCTAACCCCACGAGGGGCGAGGCCGCCTATTTTCGGGGGCCGCTTCGGGCTTAGATGCTTTCAGCCCTTATCGGCTGGGGCGCGGCTACCCGGCGCCGCCCTGTCGGACGACCGGTACACCGGAGGCCCCGGCACCCCGTTCCTTTCGTACTAAGGGTACCTTCCCCTCAGGCGGCCTTGCAGCCCCAACAGGGAGAAACCGAACTGGCTCGCGACGTTCTGAACCCAGCTCACGTTCCCCTTTAATGGGCGAACATCCCCACCCTTGGAGGCTGCTGCACCTCCAGGATGGGCAGTGCCGACGTCGGGGAAGCAAGCGGCGGGGCCGATGGGGACTCTCGCCCGCCACAGCTCCGTTACCCCTGGGGTAACTTTTTTGTCGTACCCGGCCCTCACCGAGAGGGCGCGAGTGTTCGCTAGGCCCGGCTTTCACCCCTGGATCCCACGCGTTTAGGGATCCAGTCAGGCGAGCTTTTGGCCTTGCCCTCTACGGCGGGTTTCTGTCCCGCCTGAGCTCGCCTTAGGGCGCCCCTGATACCTTTGCAGGGGCGTGCCACCCCAGCCAAACTGCCCACCTGGCCCTGTCCCGCCGGAGCGGTTAGTGGTACAGCTGGAGAAGGGCGGTGTTCCATCGGCGCTTCAGCTACCCCCTGGAGGGTAGCTACATCGCTCCCGCCTACCCTCTGCATCCCCAGCTGTACCACAAGACCAGGCTGCAGTGAAGCTCCACAGGGTCTTCTCTCCCCGTTGGGGCGTCCCGGTCTGTGCACCGGGATGCGGGTTCACCGGCCCGCGGGAGGGGACAGCGGGCACCTCGTTAAGCCATTCATGCACGCCGATTTTTATTCGGCAAGGCATATGGCTACCTTTCCCCCGGCGGTCCCCACTGCTTAAGCATCAAGAGGATATCATCCAAACTCCTCCTCCTATTCGATTTCATACTCAAATTGGAGAGCTCATAAGCCTTAATCACAAGATCACGCATCCCCCCGATATCCCTATGTCGGGCTTCATGGAGCCCTCTCACGATATCTCTGAAGAGGATGTATTGACGTTTCTTCGCATGCAGCAAGTCGATGTTCCTCTCCAAGAAGGGTATCAGTTTTCCAGTGAGCTCCGACATACTGTCTATTATCAGCAGATATAAGTGCGGTTGCCCCGGCTTCCTGATGACCCTACCCGCGTTTAACACATGCATTATCTTATCTATGGGCTCCCTCTCCCTCTGTGTTATACTGAACACAGGATCGAGGCGGATTCCATATCTGAGGCCTTTCTGTAACTTTATGCTCACAGAGAAGCTCCCTTCAGCGTCTATAAATCCCATCACATACCCTTCTATCCTTCCGTCCATTACGCTGTCACTCGCTGAGGGATTAAAATTCCTCTCGGGGGGCAGTGGGGACCTACCGTTAAGAGAGTCAGAGTTACTCCCGGCTTTCACCGGCCCTTCACCCCGTTGTACCGGGGCTTCAGGTACCGGCATTGGCCAGGCCTCATCCCCCGTACACACCCTTGCGGGCTCGCGGGGAACTATGTTTTTGTTAAACAGTCGGGCGCCCCTTGTCACTGCGACCTGCGGACCCCCTTTCGGAGGAACGCAGGCACCCCATCTCCCGAAGTTACGGGGCCAATTTGCCGAGTTCCCTCTCCCGCGTTAGGACCGACAGGCCTTAGGCCTTCTCAGCCAGCGCACCTGTGTCGGATCTCGGTACGGACACCGGGGATCGCTCCCCACCCCCTTTTCAAGGTCCCCAGGCATGGGCCGAAGGCCCCCAAAGGGGCCCCCATCGCGCCTTCAGCCGCTTCTCACCATTACGGTTCTCAGCGGCCTTGAGCGTTTGGACGGGTCGCCCGCCTCAGCGGGCCCCCGCTCAGCCTAGCCCGAGGCGTCAGGGGTGGGGCTTGCGTTACCGCCTACCCCGGTGGCGCCGGAATATTAACCGGCTTCCCTTTCGGCGGCTACCAGTTGGGTGCCGCCTTAGGACCGGCTAACCGCCGGCTGACGAAGCATTGCCGGCGAACCCTGGCGCTTTCGGCCGTGGGGATTCTCACCCCACTTCGCTGCTACTACCGCCGGGATTTGCGACACGCACCGGTCCACCGGAGCTCACGCCCCGGCTTCCGCCCGGTGCGCGCGCCCGCCTACCCGACGTCCCCCTGGGACGTCGCCGGGGTATCGGTGCCTGGCTTCAGCCCCGACTCATTTTCGGGGCCTCCCTCCTCGGCGGGTGAGCTTTTACGCACTCTTTAAAGGATGGCTGCTTCTAAGCCTACCTCCCCGCTGTCTTAGGAGGGAGACGCCCTTCGGATTTCGGCACTTAGCCAGGACTCCGGGACCTTAACCCCGGTCTGGGTTGTTCCCCTCTCGGCGACGGAGCTTCCCCCCGCCGCCCGGCTCCCCGCTTCTACGGGGGAGGCGCATTCGGGGTTCGAGAGGGTGGCGGGGCGGAGCCCCTTACCCACCCAATCGTTGCCCTACCACGCCCCCACCCTCCGCGGAGGCCCTCCTGCGGGAGGCTTCGGCGGGAACCAGCTATTGCCGGGCTAGATTGGTCTTTTGCCCCTACTCCCAGGTCACGGGAGGGATTTGCACCTCACCACCCCTATCGGGCCTCCACCGGGCTCGCGACCCGGCTTCGCCCTGCCCAGGAGTAGATCGCCCGGCTTCTGGTCTCACGAGCGTGACTGAACCCCCTTTCAGAGGCGACCCCCTCGCATCGCTGCGGGGTCCTCGCTTTCGCTCCGCCTTCGGGCTTGAAGCCCTTAGGCTCGCCACGCCCGTGAACTCCCCGGCGCGTGTTTCAAGACGTACGGGGCGACCCCGGTCCGCTCCCTCGTACTCATGCCTCGCGGCATTTTCCTTCGGGAGCTTCAACCCTTGAGAGCCGCCGCTCCTATGACCGCCTGGTTTCAGGCTCTTTTCACCCCGCGCCAGCGGTACTTTTCAGCTTTCCCTCACGGTACTTAGTTCGCTATCGGTCTCGGGACGTATTTAGCTTTGGAGGTCGATGACCCCCGGATTCCCGCGGGTATTCCAACCCACGGTACTCGGGAGAGGACCGGACCGCTGGTGGGTTACGCCTACGGGGCTCTCACCCTCTATGGCGGGCCGTTCCAGGCCACTTCGGCTTCCCCCCCAGCGGCTCCCGATCCCCCCGCAACCCCACATCCACCCGCTCTCGCGAGCGGGTGTTCGGTTTGAGCTCTGCCCCTTTCCCTCGCCGGTACTCAGGGCATCCCGTTTGGTTTCTCTTCCTCCCCCTACTGAGATGCTTCAATTCGGGGGGTTCCCGCTCCCTGCCGGGAGCGCGTTAGCGGCATCGCCATTCGGGGATCCCCGGATCGAAGCCTGCCTGCGGCTCCCCGGGGCTTATGGCAGCTTGCCACCCCCTTCCTCGGCGCCCGAGCCGAGCCATCCACCAGGCGGCGTAGCAGCGTGCCAGCGCCGGCCTTTGGCTTCTCGAACTATGCTGAGCGCTCATAGTGACCTCGCGCTTCAGCAGGCGAGGTTGCGCCTCGCCCGCTTCATCTGGAGAGTTCGGATGGTCCCCTTCGTGGGTGGGTTCGCAGACATAATGGGAGGTGATCCAGCCGCAGGTTCCCCTACGGCTACCTTGTTACGACTTACCCCCCCTCGCGGACCCAAAGCTCGACCCAGCCTCGCGGCTGGGCCTCGCCCCAAGTCCACTCGGGTGGGTTGACGGGCGGTGTGTACAAGGGGCAGGGACGTATTCACCGCGGTATGGAGAACCGCGGTTACTAGGGATTCCGGGTTCACGAGGGCGAGTTGCAGCCCTCGATCCCAACCACGGGCGGGTTTCAGGGATTTGCTCCCCCTCTCGGGGTCGCATCCCGCTGTCCCGCCCATTGCAGCCCGCGTGCGGCCCGGGGGATTAGGGGCATACTGACCTGCCGTAGCCCCCTCCTTCCTCCGGCTCTTCGCCGGCAGTCCCCCCAGTTTGCCCGGTCAGCCCCGTAGGGCCCCGCTGGCAACTGAGGGCGGGGGTCTCGCTCGTTGCCTGACTTAACAGGACACCTCACGGCACGAGCTGGCGACGGCCATGCACCACCCCTCAGCGCGTCAGGTAAGGTCTTCAGCCTGACCTTCATCCTGCTGTCGCCCCCGGTAAGATTCCCGGCGTTGAGTCCAATTGAGCCGCAGGCATTCACCCCTTGTGGTGCCCCCCCGTCAATTCCTTTAAGTTTCGGCCTTGCGGCTGTACTCCTCAGGCGGCCGGCTTAATGCCTTCGCTTCGACACCGGCTGAGGCCGAAACCTCAGCCGGCACCTAGCCGGCATCGTTTACGGCTGGGACTACCCGGGTATCTAATCCGGTTTGCTCCCCCAGCTTTCGTCCCTCACCGTCGGACGCGTTCCAGCCGAGCGCCTTCGCCACTGGTGGTCCTCCGGGGATCTACGCATTTTACCGCTCCCCCCGGAATACCCTCGGCCCCTCCCGCTCCCTAGCCCCGCAGTATCCTCGGCGGCCCGCTCGTCTTCGAGCGGATTTAACCGAGGACTTACGGGGCCGGCTACGGACGCTTTAGGCCCAGTATGCGTGGGAACCCCTCGGGGAGCTGGTTTTACCGCGGCGGCTGGCACCAGCCTTACCCTCCCCTTCCTACCCCGGGCTGTTTACACCCGGGAACAGCCGCCCTCAGCGGGCGGCACTCGGGCTCACTCCCTCACGCTTGCGCGCATTGGGGAAGTTTCCCGCCTGCTGCGCCCCGTAGGGCCTGGGCCCTTGTCTCAGTGCCCATCTCCGGGCTCCTCCTCTCAGAGCCCGTACCCGTCTTAGGCTAGGTGGGCCGTTACCCCACCTACTACCTGATAGGCCACGGTCCCACCCTGGGGCCTCAGCGGGGCCGTCCCCCCGCCTACTTTAGGGGTGGACCCATTCCAGGAATCCACCCCTATCCGGTATTAGCCTCAGTTTCCCGAGGTTATCCCGGTCCCCAGGACAGGTTGACCGTGTATTACGGAGCCGTGCGCCGCCAGGGGCAGGGGCCCCCAGCAGACTCGCATGGCTTAGTGCGAGCCCGATAGGGGTTCCCTCCGGCAGGATCAACCGGTCTCGGAGTACAGCCGCGATCCCACCATTCACGGGAACCATCCGAACTCTCTCGAACATGAGCCGAAGGCTCATGTTCACATAACCTATATCTATTGTGCCCACAGCTGGAAGGAGGGCCCTCATATGTCAGGCATCAGCCTTCATACTCGGACCCCCCGCCGGGATAGCGGTGGGCCAAGCTAGATTAGGTAGTCTCACCTATATAAACTTAGCGTCACGTCCTGAGGGCTCATTATTTAAGGAAGCCCACTCATGTTCACCGAGTAGTCCCTAAAATTTATCTGAAGAGGCAATTGACTGTGAAAAACACATCCTTTTGAACTCCAGCTAAGAGGGATATTCCAATTAAAAAGATTAGGATAATAATGCCTCGAGTACTGCTTTAGCGGTATGCAGCCTATTCTCCGCTTGTTCGAAAGCTATTGAATACTCGCTATAAGCGACATCCTCAGATATCTCCTCCCCTATATACCAAGGTTGGCAGTGCATGACCTTGACCCTCGGGCTCGCTTTCTTCACGATCTCCATATTGACTTGATAAGGTGGGAAGACTTTCATCCTCTTCTCAACATCCTCGACACCCATGGACTTCCATGTATCCGTATATATGATGTCAGCACCTCTAACAGCCTCCACTGGATCTTCTAAGATGCTCAACGTACCTCCAGTCTCTTCCATTATCTCTTCAACTTTTTTCACGACATCGCTAGATGGCCAGTAATCCTTAGGCGCGCCTACGGAGTAATCGTAACCCATTAAGGCAGAAGCTATCATCAAGCTATGATCCGTGTTAGCGCTCCCGTCCCCCAAGAACACTACTTTAACTTTCTTATCCCCGAAAAACTCCTGAATTGTGAAGATATCTGCTAAGGCCTGAAGAGGATGGAATTTATCGCTGAGTAAATTTATAACTGGGACGCTAGCCCATCTGGCGAGTTCCTCGAGTGTAGATTGTTGTTTCACTCTAGCAGCTATGGCATGTACGAACCTGCTGAGCACTTCAGCGGTGTCCCTTATGCTCTCACCTCTAGCTATCTGAAGGTTCGATATAGGGAGCTCGAGGAATACGCCTCCTAGGTCGAATGTAGCGACGCTTATGGAGACCCTAGTCCTAGTCGAGGGTTTCTCGAATATCCCAGCTACATACTTCCCCTTGAGCAAGTCCTTAGGTACTACGCCATATTTATGCTCCCAGGACCTCCTGAGCAGAGCTTTGAACTCTAGCGGGGTGAGATCTAGTAGCGTGAGGAAATCCCTTCCCCTGAGGCTCCTCAATACAGACATGCAGACCACCTAGAGTGGGGCTAGCTTCCCAATATAAGTTCTACTGCGATGCTGGGGTCGAATGTAGCTATATCTGAGAAACGTTGACCAGTTCCTATGAAAAGGACTGGTTTCCCTGAATGTATCGAGGCGAATAAGGGGACGATGGGGCCGCCGGCATCTACTTTCGTCACTATAATTGCATCATAACCGACCTCATTGAAGGAATCGCATTGGCTCAAGACATCATTTCCAGCAACTCCATCTAAAACCAGTATCCTTAAGTCCGGCTCAACGACCCTAACTATCTTCCTAAGTTCCTCTATCAAGTTCTTATTGAGGTAATTCCTGCCGGCAGTATCTATTAGGAGGTGCGAGTAACCTCTCGCAGACGCCATGCTTATAGCATCGAAGCAAACAGCTGATGGATCTGAGCCCCTCTGCCCCTTGAAAATACTTATACCCGCTGCCCTACAATAACCTTCTAACTGTTCCCCTGCTGCAGCCCTATAAGTGTCTGCTGAGACGACGAGAACTCTACCCCCTATATCCTGTAAGTACTTAGCTAACTTGACTATACTGAGCGACTTCCCGACACCATTGAAGCCGAAGAAGACCACTCTAAATGGCTTCCTCTCTCCCCTCAACTCCTCGATCTTGATCGGTTTCGGAATCATCTCTAAAATTGCATCCCTTATCGTATCCTCAACGGCCTTCCTCGGGTCCCCTCTAGTCTCGACGCCCTCGAGCTTGCTAGATACTCGATCCCTCACTCTCTCGAATAAGGAAGGAGGAATCCCCTTTGAGAGGAGCTCAATCTCCAATTCACTGAAGATATTAAGGACATCTCTCTTGCTCCATTTCTTCTTAGCTATACCTAAGGAGCTTAATTTATCTATCAAACTACCTAGCACGTCTCACCATCCTCTGGGCGTTTTCCAATTCGACTTGAACCTTAGCTAAGTTGTTACTTACCTCCCTGAGTCCCTCATTAACTTCTTCTAACCTCTCTCTCATCTGCTTCAGGGCTTCCTCAGGCCCCATCTTGGCGTAGACATTCCCTCCCATGAGAACGAGCACTTCTCTAGCTTTAGCAGCTTCAACGAAGAGGGAGATGAAAGTCGAGATGGGCAGTATGAGAGGGCCGATGTCCTCCTCACTAGATTTACTTAACGCCCTCAAAGTCTCTATGCTCCTCTCCAAATCGCTCTTGAGGAGATTTAGCCTATTGTACTCATCCAGTAAGTACCTATAGAGCGACTGGAGGAAAGCTATATTGTCTTCACTCATGATGCCACCTCACTACTTTATCAAGGCTCTATTTTAAGCGCTTCCGCTAGGTTCTCTATCTCGATAGGGGTCGTCGGGAATCCCACTAAGGCACCAGAATCGCATGCTACTAACCCAACTCTGACATAAATGACGCCGTCATTTATAGTTCCCTTCAGGCACTCCACTCCGAGAGTATCTGAGATACCCTTGAGTTCGGAATCGTCAGCAGAGGGGGAGATGAGGCAACCTCTGTTATTAGCGACGACTAAGGAACCTACGACGGGGATCCCACCCACCCTTCCCCTCATGACTTTCACTTCTAGTAGTTTAGCTATTATATCGAGTTCATGATCCGTGAAAGATGGATGAACTATAGCTCCATAATCATTAGCAACTATATCATTTCCCAAAGCGGTCAGTTTCGTGGTCGGAAGTATATGCACCTCTATGTCTAATCTCTCCCTGAGGTCCCTCAGCTCCCTCTCAGAGGAGAGGGAGGGAAGGAGCAAAGCCCTACTATTAGCTACAGTGAGGACTCCGAGCATCCTGCTCTCATAGACGCTAGCTTCAACGAGCTTAAGGTTCAGTTTATTCGCCATCTCCTCTAGGGAACGGCTCACGCCCTTCGGAGTCAATAAGTACTTCCCAGCGACCCTGAGATAGATCCCGAGATTCGAGCTTCCCAATACCTTAGCCTTTAAGATCATAATATCACTCAGGCTGGCCAGATCGTCGCTATCTTTTCCTCTTCATCTATAACTACCCTAACTCTAACCTTTCCCGGTGGGTTAGAGGCCCCTCTGCTCCATAGGAGCTCATTTAGTTCCGGTCTAACTCTTATCTCGTAATCATTCAGCTTAGCATGTCTCCTCACGAGATCCCTTATCATCTTAACGGCTCTAGCTGCTCTCTTCTCAGCTGGATACTTCGCCTTCAGGAGGATACCTATATTGAAATTGAAAGTGAGCTCCGCCATAAAGATCACCTAAAGCTGAAGCCTGCTCCTCCTCCAGTTCCTTCTAGGCCTTCCTCTAACCCTTCTCCTCGTTTTCACGAAGACCCAAGTTGGGAGCCTCTTATTGCTCTTCATGACGCTAGCATACCTAAGCTTACTACTCAAAAGCCTTTGGGAAGCCATAATATCACCTCAAACAACCCTTATATTGAAATCCCTCTTCACCCTTTCGGATAAGCTCGCCAAGAGGGTCTTCAACTCATCATCAGTGAGCTTCCTAGTGAGCTTACCGGCTGAATAGAGTTGGATGAGGTATATCTTGACATCATTCGCTAGCTCAGGTTTAACGAGTTCCACTCTCTTCAACCTCTGCCATGCATCCGTCGTCAGTAGGGATTTGACTATAGCATCTATCCTCTGGAGCTCTCTAGCTTCCTCTTCTCTCTCCCTCTTCTCGCTCATCTCAGCCAATATCTTCTCCTGGAGTCTCCTTAAGGCCTCATCCTCGCTCATGGTGGTACCACCTTCCCCGGCACTATGTTCAACTCCTTGATTATCTCGCTAGCGAGCTTATCCAAGAGAGAGATACCAGCGGGAGATATCCTCCTCCCTCTACCCTCTACTTTCTCGACTAGCCCTAATGACTCAAGCTGCTGAAGTATGAGCCTTATAACATGCCCGCTCCCCTTAGCGAATCTCTCAGGCCTCACCCCTCTCTTCTTCCTACCTCCGTATTTCGTGCGGAGCCTCTCTACCCCTACGGGTTCGCCCCTCAAGTAAAGGGTCCTGAGCAGTGAAGCAGCTCTTATGTACCACCAATCCTCTTGTATAGGTGGTCTCTCCTTATGAGAGCCAGTTTTCGTGTAATAAGCCCAGTCTGGCGGCTTAATCCCATCAAACTTCTTGAGCTCCTCCTTCAACCTCTCTATCAAGAGGTCCGCTCTCACTTCTCTCGCGGTCGGCATTTTCCCCTCAAGCAATGCTGCAAGATGCATATAAAACCTTACTCAATAGGGGTGCCTGTTCAACCCACCGCACTCCTCACACATCATCACGATGTGGGGCATCCTCCTCGACCTAATCCTAACTCTCATATTGATCCCAGGGTAGAGGAACTTCTTACAGTTTCTGCAGTACCTCCAGCTCCACTTCCTGGGTATTCTAACTCTATACCTCATAGAGATCCTCCTAGCGAGTTCTCCGTAGGAGATAGCGAGCTCCTTATCCCTCATATATATCTCATCAGCTAAGCTCAACAGTCTCTCTATCCTCTGTCTGGCTATATCCCTCTCCCTCTTCTTATCCCTCCTCAAGGGTCCCAGACCTCCTTATAGTAAGCATAGCTCAGGAGCATCGATATAGCTGTTGATGATGAAAGAGGACCTCTATGAAGAGATAACTTAAATATAGCAAGTCTTTCAACTCTTTCAGAGAACTCTCCGTGAGGAAAACATCCAATTATGAATTTACTGCTATTTAAACTCTTGAGGAAGCTTATAGGGTTCAAGAGTTCTCCGCTCTCATCTAAGAGTATAGAGCCATCAGCTATCTCCTCCAATGTGAGATCTATCTCCCTTATCAACGCTGTCTCTCTACTCTCCCCAACCCACCCTTCCCTAAGGAGCTCGGCCATCAATCCGAGGAACCTCACGTAATTCCTAGGCGGTCTAATTGAGGGAGAAAAGCTGAAGATCCTCTCCTCAACTGTGTGCATATAGAGGGATATCTTCCCCATGGAGTAGAGAGGATGATCTGTGATTGAGAGGAGGGCTCTATGAACGATATCAGGCCTCCCCTCCTTCTTACCCACCATCTTCCTCATCCTAGGAGGTATAGCATTTATATCGAGTACGTCGTAAGGCCTACCATAAACTTTCTTATAATTAGAGATGACATCCTTCTTCCTAGCCCAGTCTGGAAGCCTGGATAGGGAGGATTCCACGAGCACTAGTGTTATCATTCCCACCGCACTCATGCTCAAGCTTAAATATATGTAACTCGATTATGCCCAGCGGCCGTAGTCTAGCCTGGACAGGATGGGGGCCTGCCACGTCCCAGACCCGGGTTCAAATCCCGGCGGCCGCATCATTTCGATCATACCTTGACAGTAAAACTTTCATTTACATTAGGATTTCTTACAATAAGTTCTCACATATTTAATTATAGTACTCCGTTCCTTTATGCGTAAGTCGGTCCTGGTCCTCCTGATATTCTCGTTGATCATACCTCTAGCAATAAATGAAGTCAATAAGTGCACGGGGAATAGATGTACGGGGAGCATAAGCCTTAGTGCAAATGTTCCAAAAGCGGTGAAAGCAGGGCAACGTGTAGGTGTCAGCGCTAGCATGAGCGGGAATTGTGAATGCGGTATCACTACTTGTAGCCTCAGCATAAAGGCGGATAATGGTGATTGTCAGACTTCTGGGAATTGTTGGGGTAAATCCGGTTATTGTAATGTAGGTAATGCGCCTGGTGGGGAATTCCAGATATGCGCTTCGGGTAGTTTCGAGGGGCCACCCTGTAGCCAAGGCGATTTGCCTGGTAGCACGGGTCCCATGATGGAATGTTCCTCTAGAGCTTACATAGTGGGCGTACCTGATTTCTCAGCATCAGCTAATCCAACTACGTTACCTAAGCAAGGCTCTATCACGATAAAAGCTAGTAAACTGGATGCGATAGATGATGGCTACGGTACCTTGAGCGTAATCGCTAGCTTTAACGGGGACGATTATACGCTGAGTAAAGTAGGGAGCGGGACATTCGAGCGTACAATAAATTACGATATGAGGAATAAGCCTACTGGAGTGATTCAAATAACTGTTACGGTCACTAAAACTTATTCAGGTGTCTCTGACTCTAAGAGCAAGAGCCTTAGCGTCATGCTCCAGGGATCTCCACCCTCAATAAGCGTTAATGCTCCTAGTGAGGTTAAGAGAGGCGATACCATCACTATAATGATAGATGAAGCTGACGGGGATGATGTAGAAGCCAGCCTCGAATTAGGAGGTGGGGGTTACTCTTTAAGTAGGGGGAACAATCCAGTGAGGATAGATCTACCTAAGGGAGAATACAGTGGAAGTGTACAAGCTAGGGACGTAGATGGAAGCGTGAGTAAGGGCTTTAACATAAGGGTCCTGGGTTCACCGCCCACTATAAGCTTGAGCATACTTGATCAAATGAAGAGAGGAGATAGCTTCACCGTCACCGTAGAGGAAGAGGACGGAGATAGCGTTACTGCTAGTGTAACTATAGGCGGGAGGAGTTTCAGTATAGGGAGGGGAAGTAATACCGTAAAGATCCCAAGGGATCTGGAAGCAGGACAATATACGATAGAAGCTGTAGCGAGAGATGAAGATGGAGAGGCTACCGCTAGAGCTTCATTCACTTTAATGAATGAGGAACCTAAAGTTTCAGTGAGCGTTGATAAAACGAGAGTAAGTGTGGGAGAGGCGATTAAAATAAGAGTAGAGGCTAGTGATGATTCTCCAGGTTTAGATGTGAGGACTATCGTTGGCGATAAGGAATTCAGTGGTGTAGGGACATTTGAATATATACCGAGAAAGGAGGGCACCTTGACGGTAAAGGTAGTAGCTACAGATATGGATGGTGTCTCTGTAACGGATGAGATAAGCGTGGAAGTGACGGCCTCAAGCGGTGGAGGTAGCTCTGGAGGCTCAGGTAGTGGATCTGGAGGAAGCTCAGGCGGTGGGTCAAGTAGCTCGAGTAATAGTAGCAGTGGTTCGTCAGGAGGCTCTGGGAGTAGCAGCAATAGCTCAGAGGGTATCCCCGGTAATTCAACTTTAATTAAAGTCAGCGGGGTGAAGAACGAGACAGTGAGACTAGAGGTGCATCCTCCTGAGCCTTGCGTAGGGGATGAAGTAACTGTAAAAGTATTTTCACCATATAAGGGCTTACTAGCCTTAGTAAACCCGGAGAAGAGGGAAGTAGCTAATACCGGACTTACAGTACTGAAGTACATCGTGGACGAGGAGGGGACTTGGGTAGCCAAATTCTACTACAACGATGGGAAGCCTAAAGTGGCTAGCTTGAGCTTCACCGTGAAAGCTAAGTTGGTGGAGAATATGGACAATGAGATGAATAATACAGTAGAAAGTAAGCTTAAGAGCGAGCTTGAGCTTAAAACTCTCTCAATACCTTGCGAAATCCCAGTTAAGAACGTATTCGACGTTCCTTGGTACTTGCTAGCGATAACTACGTTGTTCATAGTCTTAGCGGTCAGGAGGTTGAAATTATGAGGGCTAGAATACTAGCCCTTTCCCTCATATTTCTGGGCCTTCTCCTCGCTTATTTAGGGATGGATACATTAGTATGGCATAAAGTAGGTTTCCTCGAGAGCGGGACTTACGAAGTACTGGATTGTAACGCGACTTACATCAAGATCGCTGGAAATGGAAGCATATGCTTAGGTCTTTACAGAATAGAAGCTAGGAAGGTAGCGGAAGGTAGTAAATTAAGCGTGAAAGCTGAATTACCAATGGTAGTAGCTGAGGGAGACGTGGAAATCAATGGGAGACTTTATAAGCTCGTAGATGGTGCTACTCTGCTTTTCAGGACTGAAGAGTTGAATATAGAAGGCTATGCTTCGGTTTTCGATATCAACTTACTCAGGGAGAGAGCTAAAGTAGAGGAAGGGGAAGGATGGACGAAGATCTATTGCAACCCAGATTCTAAAGTCCTAATGAGGGGAGATAACGTGAGATATGAAGCCCAAGCCCATCAGGAATCCCTATCCCTTCCCTTAAGCTTAGCTCTGATAGCGGCCGGATTGTTCTTAGCGTTATTGAGGAGAGGTGGGGAGGAGGCTGAAGATGGAATTGGCGGAGGCGGAGAGGAGAGCGGAAGAGATAGCTCAACAGTTGTTGAGGAAACATAAGGGGAGAGCTCTTAAGATCAGCTTCGGATTGAGAGAAGGGAGATTGAGTAAGCTGAGGATGAGAATGAAGGGGATGTTCTCAAAACTTCTGAATCTCCTCTTTAAGTTGAAGAATAATAAGAAGTTGAAGCGAATCGGTAAAGAGCTTTACCTTTTCTTCGCTCTAGATGAAGTGGAGAAGTCCGTAAGGAAGCTGAAGGGGAGGGGGAAAAGGGGAGAGGAAAAGAAAGGGATCAGGATTAAACTACCCAAGATCTCCATAAAGAAGGAAATAGGCTCGAAGATTCAGCTGCCACCTCCTCCTGAGGGTATCGAAATACCTTTCCCAGGCGGAAAGCTCATATTGAACGGTACCGAAGCTATTTACTACCCTCACAGCTACCCTGATCACTTAATCCAAGTCCACATTCTGGCTAGGATGCTTAGAGGTATATACCCTGAGACTTACGAGAATCAAGGGGACTTGCTTTGGAAGAGCGTTGAGCTCAGGAAGGAGAGAGCTTCCGCGTACCTTGAGGAGATAGGGGTGAAAAATGAAGAGCTAGCTCTAGAAGGGGCTCTACGCTCAACGAAACTATGGCCTACGCTAGCTATAATGATGGCTGAGGACGTGACCGAAGGTTACGCTTTTCTCGGCTCTAACCTGATATTAGATCATATAATTCACGGGAGGATCAGGGTGAAGAATTATGTATTCGACGAGGAAGAGCTAGAGAAATTCAAGACTTTCATTGAAGCAGATATCAACGCGGGCTTCGAGTTCAGAAAAAGCTTAGCTGAGGTAGATATAACTCTGGGCCGAAGCAAGTTCAGAATAGCGTTGGATATACCTCCAGCGAGTAGAGGCTCCCTAGATATAAGGAATTTATCCGCGATATCGAAGCTCTCGCTACCCCGCTTGATAAAGCTAGGGAGTATAAATGAGGAGGAAGCTTCAACGATCTTGAAAAGCATTGAGCTAGGCCTACCCATCTTAATCTTCGGGAGGACTGGCGTTGGAAAAACCACACTAGCTAACGCATTACTAGCTTGTCTTCCTAAAGGGTTGAGGTTGATAAGCGTCGAGGAAGTCAGGGAGATCGAAGATCTCAGTATTTACGGTCAGCATCATAGTCCTTATGAAGTCTCAGGGAAGTTCGATTTCATCCGCTTCTTACTTCATAGAAATCCCGATGTGGTCTTTCTGGGGGAGATATTGACCAAGGAGGCAGCTGAAGCCTTTCAGCTGGCTTATAGCTCCGGCTTAAAAGTAATAGCTACGACGCATGCTCGAGGTTTCCCCGAACTCGTGGAGAAGTGGGAGAGCTTCGGGCAGGAGTTACCTCGAGATACTCTAGCTATACTGATGAGAGATAAGAGAGTAGTTGAGATGAGGAGGTGGAACGATGGTTGGCACCCCGTCGATATGGACTCAGATTACCTAGACTTCTTGAGGAAGCTTGAGGGAGCTGATACGAATGAGGATGTTGCAAGCAGAAAGTAAGACGGTAGAGAGGATAAAGTTAGTCCAAAAATTTGTGATAGGTTACCTCAGCTCCCCAGCGTTAGGTCTGATGGCCTTAGGTAGATATGAGAGCGTGGCTGTCGAAGGAGTTCGAACTCGCGAAGCAGTTTATGAGGCGTTGGGCTCCCTCAAGAAGTATCTAGCAGGCTTATTAGAGGGAGCTGAGGGGGAATCAGCTACTAAGGCAGCATTAACATTAATTTCTCGACTCTATGAGGAGGATTTAAAGGAGAGGAGGAACTGGATAGAAATAGGGATAACGCTATCTTTAGGTTTGAGTCTCTTCATAGCCTTCCTCTCTTACAGGACCTATATTCCCCCTTTCATCTCCTTACTCCTCCTCTTATTCTACCCTTTCGTCCCTAGGTACAGAGAGTTGGAGGTAGAGGATCCCAATATAGCTGATAGCATGGCTAATGACTTAGAGAGGGGGGCTGGCGTTGTATACGCTTTGAGGCACCTCAGACTATATGAAGCAAGTGTAGTCGATGATGTTACTCTACCTAGCTACTTCGAGTTCCTGAAGGTAGTATCGAATAGGGAAGCGTTGACGAGCATGATGAGGAGAACTGCATCTATACTGAGAGCCCTAAGCGAGATATTAGATGAGTGGAGAGCAGGGCTTAAATCCACGAGAATTCTACTCTTAGTTTCCCTCATCTTAGTAGCATTGATAAATGTAGCTCTCTCTTATATTTTAGGACAATTGGGCCTCCGCGTGCCTCTCCTAACTTTATTCTCTTTAGGACTAGCAGTAGCTATATTGATATCGAAGCCCTTAGGGTATTCGATTCAAGCTGGGTCAGCTTACTCCTTATCCTTCCTATCGGCCAGTTACCTCCTTCAGATTTTATAAAAAAGGAGGAAGGGGATCTATTATTTCCCGACTGTAGTATTCCCAGCTGCCGTATTTCCAGTGGTAGTCGTATTACTTCCAGTTCCTCCGTTACTCCCTCCTCCGAAGAAGATACTATCTAAAGAATCGTAGAGCCAATTGACGAAGTTCATCCAACTATTCCATGCATTGCCTAGGTCGACCCATGCCCTAGTCCCAGCCTCAGATGCTATCTTCCAAGCTCCCTCCGCTAGCATGAGGGGAGCTGTGACTATTAGGGCTACCGTTATCAGGATCAGGAGGATGGTCTCAATGGTCTGTTGCATAATAGTCCGGGGCGGCAGAGATTTAAAGCACGATATATTCGTGAAAGAACTCTTTATTTTCAGAAAACTCTTAAGCTTTAAAGATTAGGAGGAGTGACTTATATGATGAGGCTCATATACTTAATCCTGCTGGGTATTCCCGCGCTCCTGATCTCACTCTCATCCGCCCCTCTCTACTACCCCTTAGCTGCAGCTCTCTTCTTCGTCTCGCTATGGAGGGAGTTGAATGATTCTCTCGATTGAGAGAGTGCTGTTAACATTGATAGGCTTGGCTACGATCATCGCGATATTACCAGCGATTAATCAGGGGATGGAGGGAATAGAAGCAGAGAGAAACAAAAATTGTGTCCATATAGCCGCGAGAGCAGTTGATCTAGCCATAACTAATAGTATAGGAGGTGGAGTTTCCTCAGGCTACATCTTCCTGCCCGTTAAAGTTTCGTATAGATGCGAAGGCGGGAACGTATACCTCGAGGCAGGGAATGCATCAGCCAGCTTGAGCTACCCGTTTAGATTGAGCTGCTCCGGAGAGGCTTACTTATATGGTAGGTTCACGGCTTCATGGCACAGTGATCGAGGGAATGCTATAGTTGAGTTGAGGTGGTCGGGGCTTGGAGGGAAGCATTAGAGAGATACTTCTAGATCTAATTACCTTAGCTATCGTCTTAGCCCTGATATCTCTTCTAACTCTAGCTGATCAACTCTTCGATGAAAACGAGGAGGCTGAGATCCGAAAAGCCATAGAAGAAGTTCGAAGGCTAGCTGAACCTCTAGGATTAGACGCCAGTGGTTATGGGGGATGAATATGGAGGAAATAGAGCTCCTAATTGTCGTAACAACCCTAAGCTTTCTGATAATCTGGGTGTTAGTATGAGACTCTTATTAGCTATACTCATCTCCTCATTTTTGCTCTTCCTAATCTTCCTGAAGCCTATCTTCATCCATCAGGGATATCAAGTAGAATGGAAGGAAGAAGTAGTATTAGAGTCGCTCTCTCGAGTTAAGGAGTTAGGATATGGGTTGCTGATGAATGGAACGGTGAAGGAATGTAACTCCTCTGAGATAGCTTATTGTCTCATGATCCCAGGACTGAATGAGTTTTTGAGAGTTGAAAGGGGATAGGAGTATGAGTATAGTGAAGATCTTACATCTTGAGATCTATAGTGAGGTCCCCGAGGATCTGGAGGCATTAAAGGGTATTTTAAAGGTGATAGACACCTTAAGGGAGCAATTTAGAAAGGAAGGGGTGATATATGAGGAACTAGTGGATATCGATAAATCAGGATTGAGAATATGGGTAGAAGTCGATAAAAAAGGGGGAGAGGAATGAGGGAAGCCCTAATAATATTTTTTGTTTTAGTACTAGCTTCCTTCTTAGTGACCCACTACACGCCTCAAGCGGAGTATTATGAGTATAAAGGTAGATTGAGAGCGTACTCTTTGTATGCTGAACTCGAATCGATGGAGCCTAGGGCTCTAATATACGCTAGATATAAGATCGACAGCTTCCTCTATTCTATGAACGGCTCATCCTGTAACTCGCTCCCGAGCGTAGATGGGAATGAATTCAGGGAGGTGATGGATGGCGACTTGAACGACAAAGGATTCCTTCCGACGATTGATCTGAGCTTTGAAGTGTTCGAGACTCGCGGAAGGGAGAGAGGGTATTTTGGGGAGAGATGTAGGAATGGAGGCATAGGGTTCAGTGTGAGAGGAAGGACAAGTATAGAAGACGGATTGACGGAGATAAGAGGGGATCGTAGCATAAGTGCTATGGGGTGTCAGATAACAGCTTATTACAGGATGAAGAGGATATTAGATTGGCTGGAGAGGGATATAAAAACTTTGGTCTCTAAATGCGATAGAGGGGCTCATGAGAATCTATCAGCCTTTTTCCGTTGCCTTAAGGAGGGGATCGCAGAGATAAGGAAGGAATACACTGAGGAAGATCTGGAGCTCAAAATAAATTATAGTTACTTCTATTGGTTTGAGGATGAGAATCCTAGAGTCTATTTACACTTCAGTATAGTTCTGAAGGACCCTTATGCGATTATAATAGCGAATAGAAGGGAATATAAGGGTTTCCTATGTTTAAGGGAGATGGAAATTGGATCCTAGTTCGCTTTTCCTAGAATATCTGAGAGAAGTCCTCTTATTCATGTTATTGAATTTATTTGAACTTTTGATGGATTTATGGCCCATCATAGAGCCTCTCTTGTCTCTGGCGATAGTAGTTTTTGCGATAGTAGCGATAACTCTTTTACCTTTTCTCGAGAACTTTAGTAAAAAACTTCTAGAAGTAGTGGTTATTTTGGTTATAATATATATACTCTTTTCGAGTAATGCGAGTTCATTTTCCTATTTTAAGGATCATTGGCCGACGATAGATTTCGAGAAGGCCCATCTTATGTAGTTGACTATTCTATCTACATCCCTCCTATCTTTGAGCATTACCTTGAGACCTCTAAGCATCCCCTTAGGATCTTCCTCGAGTTCCATGCTCCCGCCGAGCTCCTCTATCTTCCTAGCTAGGAAGGATCTTATCGGTCTTTCTCTTGAGCTTATGAGGACATTACCCTCAGGAATGAAGGAGATCTCTCCCCTATCCCTATCTAGAATCAGGTTTCCAAGCAACCTACCCTCATCAGAGTATAATTTCCTCTCTTCAACATTCTTTCTAGTTTCTTTAAGTTTATCTGCCGTTACAATTGTCTGTTCTAGGAGGATCTCATCTAGGGACTCTATCACCCTCCTGAGGGATATGAGCTCCTTCTCTAACTTCTCAGCCCTCTTCTTCAGGAGATCTCTGAGCATCAATAAATTTTTTATCCTTTCATCTCTCTCCAACTATTCCCCTCTCCCTTAAGAATCTCGTCCATATTTCCTTAAATCTTTGTACCCCTAACCTACTGATCAGGGGCCCTAGCCTGGGTCCCTGAGGTTGACCGAGCACCGCTAAGTAGATGGTTGAGAAGAATTCCTTAGGTGACACTTCAAACTTTTTAGCTATCTCAAAGGCCATGTTCTGCATCTCATCGGGGCTCATGTCAGGATTTATAACTTCAATGAAAGAATTTATAGCATCTAAAGTGCTCTTCTTGATTTCTATTTTCTCTCTGACTCCTCTCCCAAAATATCTAACGTAATTATACGCGTACCTGACGTAATTCTCGAAAATAGTATCTCTCTCGAGATCCTCAGGTCTTAGATCATAGTACTTAGATATGAGCTCTCTAGCTATCCTTAGGATCTCCTCAAATCCGAGCTCTTGAGGGAGCATAGAGACGACATTCAACACAGCTGAGTACCTATATGGAGGAGGACTCGGGACTCCCTCCATAAGATAGGTGAATTCCATGAGCCTCCTCATCGTAACCCTATCCCTCTCGCTCCCGATCTTCTCGAGCCCATGGTATCTCCTTAAGTTGAGCTCTAACTCATTTATGTAAAGAGGGGACTTTTGTAGAGAAATACTTCTAGTTCCATGATATCTCTTGAACATCATCATCCTCAGAGCTTCCGGAGGTGAGAAGTCCATCCACATCTGTGGAGTGATCACATTTCCAGCGCTCTTGCTTATCTTCCTCCCGGTCTTATCTAAGAACATCTCATACCTGACGGTGAGAGGTGGTTCATATTCTAAAACTTCTTTAGCTATTCTCGCATTTACTCTGAAAGAATCTGCTATATCCTTCCCATGAGGCTCGAATACTATCCCTAAAGCTGACCATCTTGCAGCGAACTCTCCCTTCCAGGATAGCTTCCCCTCTCCCTTCAAATAGCTAGCCTCGCCCACGTGACCGCAACCGCTCACGCCCTTGAATCCCTGATCACACTTGTAAATGACCTTCCCCTCCTCAGGAATCACCTTAATTACTCTAGTCGTATATATCCTCCCACATTTCTCACATTTAGGCCAGTAATAGATCCACCCTTCTGGTTTGTTCGTGCCAACTTCCTCCCTTATGATCCTATCGACTCTCTCACTATTCACTATTAGTTTAGTGATCTGCTCATCCAAGAGGCCCGATCTATAAGCCTCAGTCCCTGAAATGAAAGTGAACTCTATGCCGAGCTTCTCGAGAGCATCCATCAATATAGAGCTCATGTGCTCCCCATAGCTCGCATGACATCCGAAAGGATCTGGTATCTCGCTTACAGGCATCCCTAGATACTTGCTATAATCCTCAGGTATGCCAGCGGGGACCTTCCTGAGGCCATCTCTATCATCGCTGTAAGCTATTAACTCACTCTTGTGACCTATGCTCTCCAACGCTAACTTAACCCCATAAGCCCTGAGAGAGTCTCCTACAGATCCTATATGCGGGAAGCCACTAGCCCCTATTCCAGATTCGACCCTTAGAACTGTTAGATTTCTCCCTATTCTCCTCTCCCTCTCGACTACATTCCTAGCTATTCTATCCAGCCAGAAAGTCGGGCCACTTTCGCGCATGGGGATCCTAGGGATAAGAAAAGGGAGAATAAGAAATTTTCGGTCAAAAATTGTTGGAAGATTCTACAGCTTAAACTTGGGTCATCTCTATCTCTATGACACTTATATCCCTTCTGCTTCCATTCTCGTCTATTATCTCCTCAGTCCCAGTCCTGAGGTCTGTGATCTTCAGCTTGCCTGGGAAGTACTTGAGCCTAGTTATTTCAGCTACATCTACTGCCCTTGAGATAGACCTGCCCCTTGCCTTCAGCACTATCTTCTTCACGCCCCTATTTATCTGGAGAGTCGTGGCCATAACATAGTTTATGGCCGGCTTCTTACCAACAAACACTATTCCTTCCTCTGCCACCATGTACCTCACCTCTTATATCCCCTGTCGCGAAGGGTCTGAGGTTACTGAACACCACCTCGATCTAATTAAAAAGGTTACTCTCCTCTCAACAACCTCTCTATATTTATGAGGGAGACCCTCCCTCCCTCTTTTCTGCCTATCAGAATAGGAAGCTTGCCCTTCTCAAGTTCTAGCTTCGCTAATTCTATAGGATCTGTCAATCCCTCCGGTATTTCGTTTTCCTCTAAAAAAAGAGGGGATCCGGTAGCGATCTGCTGGGCTCTGACGGATATTATCCTGACCCTCTCAAACCTCGTTAGCCTTTTAGGGCCCAACAGATCGCTATTCAAGCTCAATCACTCTCGCTCTTTTCTCCCTTCTCCTTCCCCTTTCCAGGCTCGAACTTCTTACCAGCCGCAGCTATTATGTCATCTATCTTCAATATCGTCGTGGCGAACTCAGCAGCAGACTCTATGGCCCTCCTTAGTACCCTCTCTGGTTCTATTATGTCCTTCCTATACATATCTTCGACCTCTCCCGTGTATATGTTGAATCCATACTCCTTCTTGCCCTCGGCATGCGCCTTCCTCAATTCTGCGAGCTTTATTATGGGATCGTGGCCTGCGTTCTCTATTAATGTCTTTGGAATCGACTCCAACGCCTCGGCAAACTTCTCAACGACGTTCTGCTCCTTCCCACTTAACTGCACTGAGTAATTCCTCAGCTTAAGCACTAGATCAGTCCAAGCTGCGCCAGCTCCTACTACTATCTTCTCATCCTCTATGACATTTCTCACAACACTCAACGCATCATGGAGATTCCTCTCTGCCTCGTCGATTACCTGCTTCTCTCCTCCTCTTATGAGTATACTCACAGCCCTCGGGTCCTTGCATCCCTCAACGAATACCATCTTGTCCTCACCGACTCTCCTCTCCTCAACGAGCTCAGCGAATCCTAAGTCCTTCTCTGATATCTCCTTCACATTCACTACTATCTTAGCTCCTGTGGCCTTGGCTAGCTTCTCCATATCGGACTTCCTCACTCTCCTCACTGCAAGTATGCCGTGCTTAGCTAGGAAGTGCTGAGCGACGTCATCTATACCCTTCTGACAGAAGACTACATTAGCCCCTGCCGCAGCTATCTTCTCGACGAGTTCTGCGAGCATCTGCTTCTCCTGATCTAGGAAGTCCTTAACCTGCGTTGGGGAGGTTACCCTTATTTTAGAGGAAATTTCAGGCTTCTTTATCTCTAGAGCGCTCTCTATAAGGGCTATTTTAGCTTTCTCAACTCTCTTAGGCATCCTGGGATGCACTACTTCCTTATCTACGACTATCCCCCTTATCAGCTTAGTATCGAAGAGGGACCCTCCTTCCTTCTTCTCCAGCTTTATGTTCTCAAGGTCCACTATCCTCCTCCCATCCCTCTCCTCAACGACTTGTAATGCGGCATCTACGACAAGATCCGCTAAGTAGTCTTGCGCAACTCTCACTGATTTACTGCTCATAGCTATCTTAGCTATCTTCTTGAGTAATTCCTTATCCTTCCAATCAACTCTCATAGCTATCTCATTCAAGTACTCTATAGCCTTTTCAGCGGCTTTCCTGTACCCGGATATTATGACCGTCGGGTGAATTCCGAGGTCCAAGAGATCCTCGGCCTTCGATAGCAATTCACCAGCCAGTAAGACGACGGTCGTGGTCCCATCTCCAGCCTCCTGCTCTTGGGACTTCGCTAGATCGACCATCATCTTCGCGGTAGGATGCTCGACTTCGATTTCCTTCATTATAGTCGCTCCATCATGCGTTATTATGACATCACCGAATGGATCAACTAGCATCTTCTGCATTCCCTTTGGGCTTAAAGAAGTCCTTATAGTATCAGCTATTGCCTTTGCGACTGTTATGTTCAGCCTCAAAGCTTCTCTTCCTCTCGTCCTAGAGGTACCCTCCTTCAATATCAGGACGGGTATCGCACCTCCACTTACTTCACCTGCGGAGACCATAGTAGATCACCCCACTTTAGATCATAGAACACCTCAGTTGATGTACCGAGTATCACTACCCTACGGGTTAAAAAAGATTATCTAGCTGGGAGGTACATCGATAGTAGCGAAGGATCCAAAATGAGAGAGGAGAACGGTGAATTGAGTAGATGAACTCGGAGGATATTTTTAAATTATTTCCAGAATGTCTGATATCAGCTATAAGAGATAAGGGAATAACTGAGCTAACTGAAATACAGAGGAAGGGGATTCCGCATGTCATTAGAGGTGACGATGTCCTCTTAATCGCACCTACAGGCTCAGGAAAAACTGAGGCAGCGATATGGCCAATAATCTCGAGAATCTTAGCTGAAAATGAGAGAAAAGGGTTTCTCCTACTATATATAACTCCTTTGAGAGCTCTGAATAGGGATCTAGAGGATAGGATAGTTTTCTGGGCATCTAAATGCGGATTGAATGTAGGGGTCAGACACGGAGATACCCTGAAATCTGAGAGGTTGAAGCAGTCCGAATCCCCGCCTGAGATAATCATAACTACCCCCGAGACCCTTCAGATAATGCTTTCATCACCTAAGCTCTCCCTCCATCTCTCTAGAGTGAAATACGTAGTTATAGATGAGGTCCATGAACTCCTCGATGATAAGAGAGGTGTTCAACTTTCAATAGCTCTGGAAAGGCTCAGGAGGATAACTGGGAGGGACTTCCAAAGAGTGATGCTCTCGGCTTCTCTAGGTAACCCTCACTTAGCCCTTAACTTCTTCTCTTACTCGAAGAAGGGCAATTTAGTGACCTCAGGAGAGGAGAGGAAAATGATGATACAAGTTATATTCCCAAGAGTCACTGAGGAGGACCTCAAACTCTCATCAAAGCTCTTACTCGAGCCTGAGGCGATCGCTAGGGTCAGGGTGCTGGCTGATGCGATAAGGTCCTCTAGATCTGCGATAGTTTTCACTAATACGAGGTCGATGGCTGAAGCTCTGGGCTATAGGATGAGCAAGATATTCAGTGAACTTAGGATTCACGTCCACCATAGTTCCCTATCTAGGGAAGCCAGAGTTGAGAGCGAAAGCCTCCTGAAGATGGGTGAGCTATCAGCTGTGATAAGCACCAGTTCGATGGAGCTGGGGATAGATGTGGGCCATATAGATATGGTCCTCCAATACGGATCACCGAGACAAGCGTTAAAGCTGCTTCAGAGGGTAGGGAGATCAGGTCATGGCCCTGGCGGGATAGCTAGGGGCCTTATAGTCGCTCAAGATTCTGATGATTTCTTTGAGTCTCTCGTCCTATCTAGGAATGCGTTAGAGGGGAAATTAGAGGGGATGGGGCCTCTCGAGAAGTCTTATGATGTCCTCTACCATACGATCGTCGGGATGCTCTTGAGGGAGAGGGAGCTTAGCGTTAATGATATAGTCAAGATAGCTAATGGATGCTATCCCTATAGGCATCTAAGTGTGGAAGATTGCAGGAAGCTCCTCTCCTTCATGTCTAGGGCCTGGCCCAGGATCATATGGTACGATGGGAATCTAGATTCCGTGAGGAGGGCAAGTGAATTGGCCTTCGATTACTTCTTCAACAACGTCTCAACTATACCTGAGACCTCAAGCTATAGTGTCGTCGATGAAGTCACTGGGTTCTATATTGGAAAATTAGATGAAGCTTTCGTCCTCGAATATCTCTTTCCTGGAGCTAAATTCGTTTTCAGAGGATCTGTGTGGAGGATGAAGAGGATAGAGGGGGGAACTATATATGTGGAGCAAGTGTTCGATCCAGTAGGAGCTATTCCGAGCTGGATAGGCGAGCAGTTACCCGTCTCGATGGAAGTGGCTGCTGAAGTGGGCAGGCTGAGGGGCAAGGTTGAGGAGGCATATAGAAGGAAAAAACTCGATTCCCTCTTGCGTGAAATCGCGGAGGAGTATAGATTTTCTACAGAGGAAGATATAAGAAGAGCTATTTCTCCGATATTAGAGCATATAGAGAGTGGATTCCCGCTACCCACGGATAAGCGTATCGTTGTAGAAGATGTAAGAGGAGGTGTCGTGATCCACTCGACTTACGGCAACTTGGTGAACAGGACACTGGGCAGAGCGATAGCTCAAGCCATGTTGAAGCGTTTTAAACTTCTGGTCAGGGTATCCGAGGATCCCTATAGGATACTGGTGCTAGGAGTCTCGTCTGAGCCTATCATTAATGCGATAAAATCCCTGATAGGTGAGGATAAAGAGTTCTTCCTAGAGGCTATTGAGAATAGCTCTTTCTTTAGGTTGAGGCTTCTACACACTTTGAAGAGGATGGGATTGATAAAGGACTACGCTAGCTCCAAGGTCATGAGCCTCAGTAAACTGGCGAGGGCTTATGAAGGCACACCCCCGTATGAAGAAGCGCTCCGGGAGACTCTAATAAAAGACTTCGATATAGAGGGTGCGATGGAACTACTCAGATATATTGAAAGGGGAGAAATAGAGGTAGTTAGATCAGAGAAAGAGGGACCTAGCCCCCTAGCATTATTAGGGCTCGATAGATCTGGCCTACCTTTAGAAGTCATACCCCCTGCGGAGCTCTCTAGGAGGTTGCTCGAGAATTTTAAGAACAGGATACTCTCTCAACAAGTGACTTTAGTATGCTCCAACTGCTGGAGTTGGTTCATGGATTCCGATGTGAATAGCTTGATAGACATCGGAGCGCCGATATGTCCTAACTGCGACAGCAGGAGGATAGCTGCTGTCACTGGTTACTTAGTATCAGAAGCTAAGAGGTACGTAGAGGAATCGAAGCAGAAAGGGAGACCATCTGTCGGAAACTGGGAGCTCGCAAATAGATGTTATGAGTTCGGGCTGCTCAGTGAGAGATACGGATTGCCAGCTATAGTTGCGATGGCTGCGAGGGCAGTGGACCCCATAGATCTAGAGAAGCTCCTATCTGAAGTCGATGAAGTGAACGAACGCTTCTTTGAGGCTTTAGCGAGGATCGAGACTGAAGCTGTTAAGAGGAGGATGATGGGGAAGAAAAAGAGGTCTAAACTTTAATAGCAGATAATATCTCTTCAGCAGCTTTCTTAGGATCGCTGGCCTTCGTTATTGCCCTTCCAACCATCACAAAATCTACTTTCTTAGCCACATCCCTTATAGTAGTGGCATCTATTCCACCGGCAATCCCTATCCTTATTCCATGCCCCCTTATCTTCTCCAAGATATCGAATTCGGAGAATATACCTTCATCCACACCCTTATGTATGCATATCCTATCTACATCAAGCTCGATGAGCCTCTCGATCCTAATCTCAGGATCCCTAATACCTAGCGTATCAGCGATAACCTCCTTTCCATCCTCTCTAGCTCTTCTAACTGCTTCCCTTATCGTCTCATCAGGAGCTACAGCCATTACGCTCATTATATCAGCTCCTGAGGAGAATGCTAGCATAGCTTCAAGATATCCCGTGTCCATAGTTTTAGTATCAGCGAATATAATCGCCTCGGGGAATCTCTCCCTGAGGAGCTTAACTGATCTCATACCCTCAGATTTTATTAACGGGGTCCCCGCTTCGAAACACTTGAAGCCCGCTGATCTAGCCTTCTCAGCGATATCAAGCGCTTCCTCTAGGTAAATCAGATCTAGGGAGAGGAAGACCTCAAGTGGCATGCGCATATATGTTTAGGGTAAATAAAAATGGTGAAATACTAGGTGATTGACCCAGGTCAGATCTTCACAAATTTCCTGAATCTCCCGTAGTTCGTGGGATCTCCCCTCACCCTAACTATGTAATTGGGAATTAGGGGAGTTCCATCATCGAAATATATAGCTCTACCACTCGCATCATAGATGCTCACGACATCGTAGCCGCAGGCCTCCCTGAAGGATGCTACAGTGTAGCCCCTCATCGATTCCTCCACCCGGAAGGCTAGGTAGTGAGGGGACCCTCCTTTGAAGGTCGGCGGTCTTCTGATGGATCTGAGATCCCATACCCTCTGTATGACTGAAGCTATGATCCTCGATGCACTCCCATCTCCGAATGGGTTAGGTATCTTCTTGAGTCTCTCAATTAGGTTCGCTTGGTAAAGGTACTTCCTCACTAAGGATACTATAGTTGTGGGGTTCGTGCCGGCTATCTCCCCGAAACCCATCTCTATGATCTCAGGCCTCTCCGTGTTCTCCCTCAAGATTATGCAAGGCCTCTTAAGAGTAGCGGCCTCCTCCTGAACGCCTCCAGAGTCAGTCATTATGAGATCTGAGGAAATAAGGAGCCCGAGAAAATCCAAATAGCCGAGAGGTTCCAATATCCTTACATTCTTCAGGGATTTCAGCTTATTCCATAGGTCGAATGTCTTAAGCGCTTTCTGAGTCCTGGGGTGAATTGGCCAGACGAAGGTGATATCATCTAGTTCCTCTAGAGCCTTCAATACCCCTATAAGCTTATGTTCGTACTCAGTATTCTCCTTCCTGTGGATTGTCAAGGTCACTAGGGGCTGAGCTCCATCCAGGTCAAACTTCTCCAAAGTCCTTTTGGCGGAGACCTTCCTCAGGACCTTAATAACGGAATCCACTATCGTATTCCCGCTCAAGAAAGTTGTCTTAGGAGATATGCCTTCCTCCATCAAATTTGAGAAAGCTCTCGGTGTCGGAGCGAAGTTTAATGATGCTAAATGATCGGAGATCCTCCTGTTTATCTCCTCAGGCATTGAGAAATCGTAGCTCCTCAGACCGGATTCCACATGGATGAAGGGGACCTCCATCTTAGATGCCGCTATCGCAGTCCCTAAAACGGAGTTAGTATCTCCTAATGCTATTACTCCATCAGGCTCATAACTCTCAATTATCTTTCCAATTTCTTTCATAACCGCAGATGTTTGAGATATTTGGTCATCAGATCCTATATTGAGGTTGATGTCAGGTTCCTCAACTCCCAGCTCCTTGAAGAAAATACCGCTCATTTCCCAGTCGTAATGCTGCCCAGTATGAACTAAGAGGAGCTCTACATCATCCAGCTTACTCAGGGCTTCATAAAGGGGCGCCATCTTGATTATCTCGGGCCTGGTTCCTACTGAGATGATCAGCCTCATCTATCTACATGAGAAAAAATCTTTTATTAAATGTAGATGCACTAACTTAGGGTGGGCAGTGTGTTGAAACCCGAGGAGGTCCTGAAGTTCTATGCTTACACGACAAAGATGCATAAGGAAGATCTGGCTTCTGAGCTACTGAAATTCGATGACGTTCATTTAGAGCCGCCTCAAGGGCTCCCCGGTGTGAAACCTCCTCAAGATGTTGAATCAAGGGAACTTGAGACGTACGAGGAGATCGTTAGGGCATTAGAGAGAGCTAGTGTACTCTCAGGAATTCCCTTATCGCTTATAGTGAATTCATCCTCAGAGAGAAACCCAACAGGAGGAAATGACAGTAAATCGCTGATTTCGAAGCTCGATAGTATCGTGGGAGAGTATCTAAAGGTTAAAAAAGAGATAGAAATTTCGAAAAAAGCGAAGCATTTATTAAAAGAGAGATCAGAAAAAATGAGAGAGATCGAGGAAAAATTGAGCGAGATTGAGGGAAAGATCTTGAGCTATTATAGCGCAGCTCTGGAAGTCGTAGAGGAAGATCCCTCAAAACTCAGGCTTGGAAGAGCCCTCTTAGAAATTGATAGGGGATTGTTAAGGGCATCTTCTCTCCTCAAAATGGCCTCTGATAGATCCCTATCGCTAGAGGATCTCAATGAAATAATTAAGAACGTGAGAGAATCCCTGAAGGAAACGAAGATTAGGATAAATGAGCTCTTGAGTGAAGCAAGAAACCTAATAGAAATTTCCAAAATATCTGAAAAAATTGAAGAAATGATAGGAAGAATGGATTACATTTTAAATAGAATTGCTGAGTGCAACTCCAAGAAGGAGAAGTTATCTGAGCTCAGAGTAGTAGATTCCCTGTGGAAAAAGATGAGAGAGAGTGTGAAAAAGGTTCCGGAGCTTAGCCCGATAATCGCCGAGAGGGAGCCTACTATATCGAAGGTCTCTCAACAGATGAGCATATTGGAGGAGGAAATTGAGGAAATTGATTCCGAAATAAGGAATTTCATTGAAAAAATCTCAGATGAATTCTCAAACATTAGAAAAGATTTCTCAGTGATTAGAGAGGGCCTTCTCTCGATAAAAGTCGTGGTCGCTGGTGAGGCTGAGAGGAGAGTGAACGAACTAATAGAGAATGCGAAGCCCTTGATCGCTGAGAGAGGGAAGATAGAAGAGGAGATAGGAAATCTTAGCAAATTAGTGGATAAAAATTACATAAAAGATTTAAAGAAGAAGGAGAAATATCTAAAGAGTAAAATAGTTGAGATTTCAGCTGAGCTCGCTGCTATAGCTCTCAATCTGAGGGATAAGGCTTTGATGCAGAGGATCGAGATGCTCATGTATGAAGGAGAGGAGATCTGTGTAATATCAGGCTGGGTTCCCAGATCCAAGAGGGAATCTTTTAGGAGAAAGCTTGAAGAGAGACTAGGAGAATTCTTAGCCCTCGAGTTCGAGGAGTCTGAATGGGAGGAGGCTCCCTCGAGGATCAGGATTCCAAATGTGATAAAGCCTATTAGACTCCTCACTCACAAACTATACGGTCTCCCATCAGTGAGAGAATTGGATCCGACTTTCCTCACTGCGATATTCTTCCCCTTGATGTTCGGAATGATGTTCGGAGATCTCGGTCATGGGATAACGCTCGCTCTATTCGGCTTATTCCTATGGAAGAAGACTAGCGGATCTATGAAGGAGCTAGGTGGGATCCTCTTATATTCAGGGATCGCGGCAGCAATCTTCGGATACCTCTATGGAGCTTTCTTCTTCATGTCGATCACTGAACATCCAATCTTAAGCCCTCTGCATGATACGATGAGACTTATGGCTGTAGCCCTCATCTTCGGCGCCTTCCAGATGTCCATAGGCTTCCTGATAAACACAATAAATAAGCTGCTTGAGGGCGATCTCTTCACTGCTTTCTTAGAGTACAGGGGTCTCATGACTTTCATAATGTATACTGGCGCTGTATATGCAGCAATCAGGAATAATGCGAGCATAGGGGGGACGTTAAGCGACCCACTATTCCAAGCTATGTCAATACCCCTCATGATAACTTGCGTTGCACCTGTAATCAGATCCGTAAGGGAGGGTCACGGAGTGGGAGAAGGCCTCTCCGAGATGATATCAACACTTCTAGAGAGCGTATTAGCGCTCTTCAGCAACTCACTTTCCTATATAAGGCTTGCTGCATTCGCAGTTATTCATGAAGTCTTCGGTATACTCACAGTTCAACTGATGTTCGGAAAGGAGGCGATCATGATCAGTGAATTCGCCTATCTCCTGAGCCCACTAGCGCTCATAGGTTTCTCCTTAATGAACATATTGGTCATGGGACTTGAAGGACTCCTCTCATTCATACAAGCGACTAGGCTGACGTTCTACGAGTTCTTCACTAAGTTCTACGGGGCGTCAGGTAGGGAGTTCAGGAGGGCCTCGGAGTTAATTGAGCCACTCATACCCGAATAAAAAATTTTATTATTAAGTTGGGTCGTGGGGGAGGTGATCCTACCATGGCCTCGAGGAGGAAGCTGGCCCTTTATCTCGTCCTGGGGCTCCCGCTGCTATTGCTTCCGCTATCATTCACTGTGACAGCGGCTCAACAAACAGCTACGGAGGACATTAGTGGCTTAAAATTCATAGGTATGGCTCTAGCGATCGTAGGAAGCACTATTGGAGCGGGTATAGCTTTGTATGGTGTAGCTGTCGGAGGAAGCGCTCTTTTGGCTGAGAATCCTAAGGCTTTCACTCAAGTACTGATATTAGGAGGTCTGGCCGAGGGAGTCGCCGTTTACGGTCTTCTGGTGGCCTTCCTGATAATGGGAGGGTGATTATTAAAAACTCTTTTTATTTTAAAATTTAGGAGATTTTATTTTAAAATTTAGGAGAAAGATGATAAATAAAGATATTCATCAAGGTATAGGGGATTATTCACTTCTAGGCGATAGGAGTTGATAGAGTATATCCTTGGAGACACCACTTATCCTACCGAAGAGCACAGTTCTGAGGCTCTGGGACTCCCACTCTGATGAGATCAAGTAAGATAGTATGTAGGCCTCGCTCATAGGACTCATCATAGAGATCCTCACTGCTTCAGTATAAGCCCTCTTGAGTACTGAGTGCTCTATGACCCATGGCTCGCCGACATCCCTCAAGGAGTCCCTGACCTCAATAGATACCTCTCTATAGGGGGCTATATTCAGGAGCTTATCTAGAAAGTCCGAAAGATCTCCAGATTGACTAGCGGCCTCCAATAACTTCTTGAAGGGGATCCCAGAGAGTACTCTAATTATGAGGTCATTACCTATCCCGAGGTACTTAGCCTTGAGTAATAAGCCTAAAGTCACGTTCTCTAAGTAGGAATGTATTATCTCATATAGGGGGGTGCGTCTCTTGAGGGGTCCGATTAGGGAGTCTACGTAAACCTTAGTTAGCATGAGGTCCAGCTCGGATGTATTCCTATCCCCAGAGAGCCAGCTCGATATCAAGGACGAGAGCTTCCTTTCCTCAATCAGATCGAGCAGATCCTCTAACCTCTCTACCTTCGAGAGCTTAGCAATATCGTATAAGTAACCAGGATGAGGAAGTAAGCTTAATCTCTCCAGTCTACCGAAGAGAAGTGAGAATATGATCCTCCTGATGTTCTCAAGGTCGTACTTGCTCATATAGACTCTGAGGATATTCTCCAGAGGTGAAGCTCTCGCTATAGAGATGAGCTTATTAGCTCTGATGAAGTTGACCCTCATAGTGACTTCATCTATCTTGACCGGATCCGATAGATCCTCCGGCTTTTCGAAGAAGCCGCCGTAAGATGTCTGGGATATCTTATCGAAGAGAGCCCTATCATCCTCTATGAATACCCAAGATCTAAGTTCAGAGGGATCTATTAAATGGGAGGAAAGACCATGAGTTCTAACCACGAGATACTTTATCTTAGCATTCCTCAGCATTACTCTCCCCTCTTTATCTCCCTATACTTCTTGACCATGATGAACTCCTCCAGGGATTCCTCCTCTAACATCTCCTCTATGTACCTTATAGCGGCTTCATGATCCGGGATGACTATCTTCTCTAGAGCATTCACTTTCCTCATAGTATCAGCTAGAGCGGTGGCAATCCTCTCAAACTTAGCTTCAGAATTTACTAGAGGCATCATCTCCCTTATAGCATCCGCGAATTTCCTAGAAGCAGCTATGACTACGGCATTTAGGGAGGGAGAAGTAGCTAAGCTCAGACCGATGACTTTAGTCTCAGGTACCTCTACTCCTATCACGCTCCTCACTCTCATCTCCGTGAGGAGGGGAGTCGTTAATAAGGCAGCTTTCTTCATCTCCTCAGGTCCAGCAGCTGAATAAGCGAGCTTCAGAATCTTATAAGCATCCTCAAGCTTCCTCTCTATATCGCTCCTCCTCTTAAGATCCGGTATCAGTGATTGACACTCCCTGACTAACTGATCTCTCTTCATCTTCAGAGCTTCTACTCCCGACTTGAGGAGCCTAGTCCTCTCCCTCAGCCTTATCAAAAACCCTTTAGTGGGGAGGACCCTCCCCACGGATCTGAAGCTCATGAGATCACCTTTCCACTAGGAGCCTCCTCCTCGGGTGATACTTACTTATGGTCTTCTCGCTTATCCTAGTGAGCTCGGACTCCGGAAGGACTGAAAGTATGTCCCATGCTATGTTGAGCGTCTCCTCTATAGTCCTCCTCTCCTTGAAACCCTGAGAAACGAATTCTCTCTCAAATCTCCTGGCGAATTCCAAGTATAGCCTCTCCCTCTGGCTGAGTCCAGCTTCCCCAACTATTTGGACGAGCTCTCTAGCCTTAGTTCCCTGGCTATATGCGGCATAAAGTTGATCAGATACTTCCTTATGATCCTCTCTAGTCTTCCCCGGTCCTATCCCATCCTTCATCAACCTGCTGAGGCTGGGTAGTACGTTAATAGGCGGGTATATCCCCCTGTTATATAGATCCAGATCTAAGAATATCTGCCCTTCAGTTATATAACCCGTGAGATCTGGAATAGGGTGAGTCAAATCCCCTCCGGGCATCGTGAGTATCGGCATGAACGTTATAGATCCAGGTCTCCCAATGATTCTACCCGCCCTCTCATATATACTAGCTAAATCGCTGTACATATATCCTGGATACCCCTTCCTGCTCGGAACCTCTTCTCTAGCTGAGCTAAGTTCTCGTAACGCTTCACAGTAATTAGTCATATCTGTTATTATTACTAGGACATCCATCCCCAGATCAAATGCTAGATACTCAGCCACCGTTAGGGCGACTCTAGGTGTAGTTATCCTCTCAATGACAGGATCGTTCGCGAGGTTGAGGAAGAGTACAGATCTACTTAGGGCTCCAAATTCCTCAAATTGCCTCTTGAAGAAGAGAACGTCGTCATATTTGAGTCCTACGGCAGCGAATACTATGGAGAATTTTTCTTCCCTTCCGAGGACGACGGCTTGTCTCGCTACTTGAGCAGCGACTTCATTGTGGGGAAGCCCTGATTCCGAGAATATAGGTAACTTCTGACCCCTTATCAAGCTAAGCATACCATCTATTGCGCTTATCCCCGTCTCTATGAACTCATCAGGATAATCCCTCTTCACAGGGTTTATCGGTGCCCCGTTTATGTCCCTGAAATCCTCAGCCCTTATTTTAGGACCTCCATCGATAGGCTCACCAGCTCCATTGAAGACTCTGCCGAGGACTTCATCGGATACAGCTACTTTAAGCGTCGACCCTGTGAATTTGACTATCGCATTAGTATCCAGTCCCTCAGTATCACCGAGTATCTGTATGACGACTTTGTCTCTCCCCGCTTCTAATACTTGGCCGAGCCACTCCCTCCCATCATCGGAGTATATCCTGACCACTTCCTCATAAGCTACGCCGGGTACTCCCCTCATTATGACGAGAGGACCCTTAACCTGATCTATACCTCTGAAAGCGATCCCTTTGATAGGCATTATCTCACCTCCGCTAATAAGGAGGATATTTCCGTCTCAAGCTGAGAGATAGCATCCCTCACGGCTGCCTCAAACTCCTCCTCAGGTACGAACTTGAGCCTCCTCAAGAGCCCAAGAGATCTCATCTCAGCTATTTTGGACATCGGAACACCCGCTTCTATTAGGGGCTTAGCTCTATCATAGAACTCTAGGAGCGTCCTGAGGAGGATCGCCTGCTTCTTGGGGGAGCAATAGGTATCGACCTCATGGTACGCACTCTGAACTAGGAATCCCTCCTTTATGAGCTCAGCGGACAGGAGAACGAGCCTGTTCTCATCGGAAAGGGCTGCTTCACCCACTACTCTAGCGACTTCTTCCAAGCTAGATGCTGCTTGTAGTAGAGACATAGCTCTCTCCCTGTATTCGACCATATCGTGGCCTGTCGCATTTATCCACCAGTTTCTCAAGGCAGGGGCGTACTTTGAGAAGCTCCTAAGCCAATTTATCGATGGGAAGTGTCTCTTAAATGCGAGATCTTTATCAAGAGCCCAGAAAGCGCCTACATACCTCATAGTATGTTGTGTGACTGGCTCATTGAGATCACCTCCTGAAGGGCTTACAGCTCCTATTATGGCTATAGAACCAACTTCATCTCTATTTCCAATGACCTTGACCCTCCCAGCCCTCTCGTAGAAGGAAGCTATGAAATCCGGTAGATAGGCTGGGAATCCCTTCTCAGATGGTATCTCCTCCAATCTAGAGCTTAACTCTCTCAGGGCTTCGGCCCACCTCGAAGTAGAGTCCGCTGTCAGCACTACGTGGAGTCCCATATCTCTGTAATATTCAGCGTAAGTGACCCCCATGAATATACTGGCCTCCCTCGCGGGCACTGGCATGTTACTAGTATTAGCTATCAGGACACTCCTCTCCAGTAGGGGTCTCCCCGTCTTAGGATCCACTAACTTCGGGAACGTATGTAAGAGATCGGTCATCTCATTGCCCCTCTCTCCACATCCGACATAGACGACTACATCAGCATCAGCCCACTTCGATATCTGATGTAACGTGACCGTTTTCCCGGTCCCGAAGCCTCCTGGGACCGCGGAGGTCCCTCCCTTGACTATGGGGAAGAACGTATCTATGACCCTTTGACCAGTGATTAAGAGCTCGCTAGGATCTAATTTCTCCTTAAATGGTCTTGGGTTTCTCACAGGCCATTTTTGATACATCTTAAGCTCCTCTTTTCCTCCAACATGTTCTATGAGGGCGATCCCTTCCTCTATTGTATAATCCCCCTCCGGATGAGTTTCTAAAACTCTCGCTCTCGGGATATTAGGTGGGAGCATTATCTTATGGTCTATCGGTCCCTCCTTGACCTTCCCGAGGACATCGCCCCTCTGAACTAAATCGCCCCGCTTCACCTGGGGTGTCCAATGCCACTTCCTATCCCTCGGTAATGTCGGGGATTTGATCCCCCTAACTATGAAGGGGCCTCCAGCTTTCTCAGCGATTACCTCCAATGGTCTTCCGAGTCCGTCCAATACTTGCCCCAGCAATCCAGGCCCTAGTTCAGCTGAAAGCGGTTCTCCAGTCCTCTCGACAGGTTCTCCTGCTTTAACACCGCCCGTAGGCTCATATACTTGTATAACAGCTCTATCCTCCTCTATCCTCACGATCTCCCCTATTAACCTCTCTTCTCCGACGTAAACGACCTCTCTTATTTTCGAACCTCTCATCCCCTCAGCTATAACAACGGGTCCCTTCACATGGACTATGACACCTTTCCCAACGTAGGCTTGCTCTAACATCTAAATCCCCCCGAAGATCCTCTCAACTATATAAGGCATCTTCCTCTCTAAGTAATCCCTCAGTCTACCGTCGAAGGTATTGTAATACCTCCTCTCATCCCTCGAATCCCTCAGGACGACTCCACCAATTATGGGCAAGCTTCTAGGATCGACTTTAACGTTCGCACCGAGTTCTCTAGCTATCTTCTCCAGAAGCTCTCTATCCTTCTCCCTTCCGATCAGATAAATCTCCCCCTCTCCTAGAGCCTTTATGCCTTCGAGACAATAACCCCTCAGGATCTCATGATAATTCCAGTTGGGATCCTCGCCATCAGCTATAGACTGGAGTCTCTCCTGCAATATCCTAATTAAATTATCGATAACTTCCTTCTTCGCTCTTAAAATCCTTTGATTCGCCTCCACCTCAGCAGCGCTCCTTCTTCTAGCGATCTCTTCTTTCATCTCCCTCTCGACTCTCTCCCTCCTAGCTCTCACTATTTGCTCAGCTTCCTTCTTAGCTGATTCCACTATCTCCCTCGCTCTCCTTCGGGCCTCCCCTAATATAGCCCCAGCTCTATCCTCCGCGACCTTCAGGATAGCTATAACGATAGCTTGAGAGTCAGCGGTCTCGGTAACCTCACTCACCGTATATCACCTCCCTCAATATCTCATCTACGACCTTCTCAATCCTCTCCATAGCCCTCTTTCTCAATTCCTCCGATTTCTTACTGGCCTCATTGAGGAGTCTCTCCTCATCCTTTGTTATCTCCTCTATTACAGTGAACTCTATGGGTATCTTCTTCGCCTCCTCTATTATCCTCTTCGCTTCCTCCTCTGCACTCTCTATTATCCTCTTCGCTTCCTCCTGGGCACTTTCCACTATCCTAGAGGCTTCCTTCTCAGCCTCCATTATCGCTTCAACTAGTCTAGGCATGATATCACCCTAAAACCTTAATTCCTCACTTCCAAGGGCTCTTGCTAATAAAGAGGATAGCTCCTTCAATCTAACCCCTCTAGAACCCTCCATATCAGGAACAATAGCAAAAATAGGCCTATTTTTACCTCTCCTTAAGAGATCTTCTCTATAGTCACTTATTTCTTCAGCGACCCTTTCATTTACGAAGACCACATGAGGCAACTCATTTTCGTTCTCCCTGAAGAACTTAATGAGAGTGCTTCTTCCCTTCAAGACCTTACTAGAAATTCCTATCATCTCGAATGCGAGAGCTAGGATCTCATCATCGGTTACAGCGATCGGGGAGCTGGCTATACTTCCCCTTTCACTCATGTAACGCACCTCCTCAAATGGGAGGAAAAGAATATAAAAACTGAGTCCCTCACTATAATGCGGCGGGGGTGGCCGAGCCGGGACAAAGGCGGCGGACTTAAGATCCGCTCCCTTAGGGGTTCGTGGGTTCGAATCCCACCCCCCGCATACTCTAAGAAACCTCCTTTATCCTCAATACCACTCACCACTGATGGGGTAGTTGTCAATCCATGTTATCGGCTAAAAAGCTTCTACGAGAATTTGGATAGCGCTATGTTCAATTAGTAGAGCATAATTGTAAAAAGTAGCTGATCCTTCGGGAACTGGGTGTCATATCATTGCTTGAGAGGGAGGTCAAGTTGAGGGTAAGCCATTCAGAATTCTTGAGATCTCTGGAATCCCTAGGGTTGAATTATGAAATAGTTGGCAGCGATTCTCAGGAAGATATCTACTTAGATTTTGATGATTGTAGGCTCATGCTGAGCGACGCAGCCCTTAGGATAAGGGTAACAGGGAGAGGTGTCTCACTCACGTACAAGGGCCCTAGATCCATTGTGAATGGGGAGAAACTGAGGGAGGAGATAGAGGGATTCTTGGGCAGTGATGAATGCGATTCTGCGCTAGGGGCTCTTGGCATTTCATTCAAGTGTCCAAAGGAGTTGGAGGAAATGATGAGGTATCTCAAGGAGTACGGGATCACTGAGAAGCTCCGCGTCAGGAAGGTGAGGAGGGAGCTGAGGGTTAATGGAATTGAGGGGAGAGTATATCTGGATGATGTAGAGGGGCTGGGAGAGTTCGTAGAGGTGGAGGGAGAGGGATCGATAGATATCATCAGGAGATTGAATATGACCTGTAAGGTAGTTACTCTGAGTTATGCCGATCTTTTACATGCTATTAAGCATTGAAGTTACCCCTGATCTCTCAAGTAGGTCTATTGAACTTTTCTCAGCCTCTTCATATATCTCCTCTTCTCCTTTAATCCTGAAGCTCCCATCATAAAGTAAATTCCCCTTGACTAAGACGTACTTGACGTCAGTCGATTTAGCTGAGTACACTAAGTGAGATATCACAGAGTGTAACGGGTTCCACCAGGGGACCTTAGTGTTCAAGAGCACTATATCCGCTTCATATCCCTCCACTATCCTTCCTATCCTCCAAGGTAAGTGCTCAGCAGGTATTCTAGTTGCCATATCTAGGATCAATTGAGCTGGCATCACAGTGGGATCCATTTTCCTAACTTTCTGTACGATTGCAGCTGTTTTCATCGTCTCAAACATATCTAAGGAGTTATTACTAGCGGCTCCATCAGTCCCTAGGGATACTCTGACTCCTCTTTCGATCATCTCAGGTACTGGCGCGATCCCCGAGGAGAGCTTAAGGTTACTTATGGGATTGTGTGAAACCAGAGATCCTGAACTAGCTATTATGGAGAGATCTTCATCATCAGGCCATACTAAATGGGCTAGAGTAGTTCTTTTACTAAGAATACCTGCCTCCTCAATTAGCTTGACTGGACTCTTTCCATATTTCTTCTTAATCTCCTTAACTTCTCCCTCCGTCTCTGATACATGTATCTGGATCCACGCCCCCGTCCTGCTGGCTATCTCAACTAAGTTAGATGGCGAGACTGTGTAAGGGGCATGCGGTCCGTAGCATGGTAGGATCAAGGGATCATTAACCCATCTATTTACGAAGGAATCAGCTCTTTTGAGGCATTCCTCGAAGTCCTTGCATTCGGGGGTTCCGAAATCTATTATAGCTGATGCTAGTACTCCTCTGACCCCAAATTCCTTGAAAACTTCCGCTATGACGTCCTCGAAGAAGTACATATCGAATATCGTCGTGGTCCCCGTTCTCACAGACTCCAGGATCCCTAGCTCAGTCCCGGCCCTTATATGATGAGGCCTGAGGTTCGCTTCCATAGGCCATATCTTCTCATTCAGCCAGGGGAAGAGGGGGATATCATCAGCTACTCCTCTGAATAGCGTCATAGGTATGTGTGTATGCGTATTTATGAGTCCAGGGATCGCAACGAGGTCCCTTCCATCTATGATCTCGTCAGCTGATCCATGTAAATTTCCAATTTTCTCAATAATCCCTTCTTTAATCAAGATATCTTTGTCCCTCAAGATCTTCCTATCATCATCTTGAGTCACTAGGAACCTCAACCCCTTGATGAGTATCTCCATACGATCCCCTGATATTGCCCGAAAACTACTTAAATAGAGCTCTCGGTAGGACTAGTGATAATGATGAGAAGATCGGCTCTCGCTTTAATACTACTAATCTCAATTCCTTACTTTCAAATAGCTATCGCGGATGGGGGAGGCATCTATACATACACTTATACTGTTAAAGAGACTGGATGGGTCGATATACTCACTAGATTTGAGTCTAACTCATCAGGAAGCAGTTGGGTGCTTGTCCCAAAATTTCAGAATTACTCCCTTAGAGTGATCTCAGGTTCGATAGAGAGTGAGAAGATTATAGAGAATACGAGCTATTACTTCTACTCAAATTACACATTCTCCTATTCGCCAGGGACCACTATCGAGATAAACTGGAGCTATAGGTTCGGAGCCTTAATAGTCGAACCAAATGGTGCATTTTTCTCGACACAGATAGGGTTCAACCGGATGGATGATGCCCTAATTCTCGTTAAATTACCGAAGATATATTCAATAAAAGGAGTAGAGCCCTCTGGTTACGCTATAGAGAACGGGGGCGATTACAACATCGTGAAGTATTACCTCAATGGGATGAGGAACAATACACTCAGGGTCCTGATATCCTTTGAGACGGAAAAAACTGAGATGGAGGAAATGAAAGTTGGGAAGCTCACTGTAGTTTATCCAGCTAGATATCAGGATTTCTCGAGAAATATAACAAACTATTACGAGAAATCGTTGAAAATGATCCAAGATATAACTTCTCTCAGGGAGGAGATCCCGATCAAGGTTAACCTCTTCGTCCCAGAGAAGATGGAGGATATAACGACGCAAGGGTACACTGGGCCTCGTTATACATCTGATGTGATAACTCAGGGCGAGGTGAATCTCAATATGATGCTCGCTAGGATGCCAGAGTATGAGCTCCCCCTCACGCTGGTACACGAGCTCCTCCATCAATACATGCAAGCCGCTGGCTTGGGTGTGGAATTGAGGTGGTTCCATGAGGGATTAGCGCAATACCTCAGCCTCGTGATAGTGAGGGAAATGGGGATGAACCCTCCAGAGGAGCCGGATAACGATACTGTAAGACAGATAATGGCTTATACGGGAGGAGATTTCAGCTTCCTGCTAGATTGGAGAGGAGGGGGGTTGCCCGGAGATCCTTCCCTCTACTACTCTGCGAGCGCGATAATAGCTAGGGATCTCGCCAGGAGGTACGGAGGCTATGAGATTTACAAGAAGCTCTTCGCTGAGATGAGGAAGGATAAGGCGACGGTCAATTCACCTGAGGATCTCTTAAAGTATCTAAACAGAGCAACTGGGGAGAATGTCTCGGATTTCTTCAGATCCTATGGTATGATGATCTCGGAGAGCGCTCAAAGGTCTTCCCTCATGAGAACAGCTTGGAGTTATGTGAAACAGACATCTTGGTTCAATCCATTCGCAGGTGCTGCTGCTAAAGTCCTTGAGGATGGGTCAGAGGATAGCGCGACTCTAGCAATCTACTTGACGATATTGGGGGTCCTAACCGAGGCCTTAGGATTAGCATCGATAATAGCGATCCTCCTCATGATTGAAAAAAGGGTTAGAAGATCCTCTCGAGGCCCTCGAGTTGTAGTAGAAAGTTCCACTTCTCCATGATCCTTTTCTCCAATTCCTCGATATCCTCATCCTTTAATGACACAAACCTCCCCTGCATAGCGAGGAAGTCCTTGATAGGTCTCCTCCTGGGCTTTATCGTTATCCTCAACTTCCCATTCTCTATCTCATAAAGAGGCCAGAAATATGTATCCACAGCAAGTTTTCCAAGCTCAACCGTCTTCTCGACCGGGAAATCCCACCCAGGGGGACACGGAGAGAGTATATGAATGTACTTAAATCCTCTTATCTTCTTAGCCTTCTCTAACTTATTCGCGAGGTCAAATGGATAGCCGACACTCGCAGTAGCGACGTAAGGCACTCCATGGGCAGCGACTATCATAGGCATGTCCTTCGGCATCTCCCTCTTACCTGTAGGCGTAGTCTTCGTTACAGCTCCCCTGGGCGTGGCTCCGGATCTCTGTATTCCTGTATTCATATAGGCCTCATTATCGTAACAGATGTAAATTATGTCCTCCCCTCTCTCAGCTGCCCCGGATAGGGCTTGTATCCCTATGTCGACTGTACCTCCATCGCCGGCCCAGACTACCACATTTACATCCCTCCCCTGGAATTTATATGCTCTATAAACCCCTGAGGCCGCTGCTGCGGCTGCCGCGAAGGCGAAGTTGAGGACGGGAGCTGAGAATGCGCTTCTAGGGTATGGCGACTGTATTATGCTGGAGCAACATGCGGGGATCACATATACTGTATTCGGCCCCAGAACCCTTGAGGCTATCCTAAAAGCTATAGTAGCCCCGCATCCAGGGCATGCCGCTGAACCGGGGAGATAGGAGCTACTCCTCTTCCTGAGATCATGTATCGTGAGGCTCATATTATCACCTCCTCAGCTAGTTCAATCCTCTGATACTCTGGCTTCAATTTGTACCAGTAGTATGGCTTCCTCACCCTCCCAGCAGCTATCCTACCGACTGCATCCTTGAACATCGCGATCACATCGTTGTAAGTGAGATCCCTGCCTCCGAGCCCACTTATATAATCCACTACCGGAGGAGCTCCACTCACATCATAAAGGGAGGATCTGACTTCAGTCCCAATAGGTCCACCGGAGCTGAAGGATATGCTCCTATCTATCACTACTACTCCCTTTCTCCCCTGTAGGCTCTCCTTGATATCGCGGTGTGGGAATGGCCTGAATGATCTCAGCTTCAGGAGGCCTACGCTTATTCCTTCATCTCTCATCATATCCACTGCAACTTCTGCCTCAGAGGCTAGCGTTGCTGATGTCAGTATCACATATTCAGCGTCGCTCATCCTGTATTTCATGATCGCAGCCCCATGATATCTTCCAAACTTCTCATGGAATTCCTCAGCTACGTCTTCAATCACCTCGAGCGCTTTTTTCATCGAGAGATCGATAGACCATCTCATCTCCTGATATTCCTCGTCCGGGAGCACTAAGCTCCCAAAACTTATGGGATCAGATGGATCTAGAATCCAAGCCGGTCTGAAAGGTGGGAGAAACTCATCGACATCCTCTTGCCTCGGCACGTTAACTGGCATGAAAGTATGGCTTAGGACGAAGGCATCTAAGCATACCATGAAGGGCAACATAACATCGGGGTGTTCTGCCACTTTATACATCATAAGTATGGTATCTAGAACTTCTTGATTCGAGGAAACGTATATCTGCATCCATCCCGTGTCCCTTTGGGACATTGAGTCCTGATGGTCCACGTGGATGTTCCAAGGAGGTCCTAAAGCTCTGTTTATCACGGCCATACCAACCGGTGCCCTGGAGCCCGCTGCCCAGTGAAGTACCTCCGACATGTAGACAAGCCCTTGGCTCGATGTAGCTGTGAAAGTCCTAGCGCCTGCAGCCGCAGCTCCTATAACAGCTGCCATTGCACTGTGCTCACTCTCGACCCTTATGTATTCAGCGTTCATATAACCTGATTCTATGAAAGATGCTAAATACTCGACAACAGTTGTCTGAGGAGTTATCGGGTATGCAGCAACTACATTGACCCTAGCAAGTTTTGCTGCGAGAGCTGCAGCATGATTCCCAGTTATTATATTCCACTCACCTTCAGCCATACTCCCTCACCATCTCTATGGCCTTGGCTGGACAGACATCGGCGCAAACACCACAGCCCTTACAGTAAGAAAGATCTATCACTGGAAAGCCGTTCTCCCCCTCGGAGATGACCTCTTCAGGACAATATAACCAACATAGCCAACATTTAATGCATTTACTTTCATTTATAACGGGTCTCTCAACTCTCCATAGACCCGTTTCCCCGGAAGAGCCCTTTCTAGGCTTCGATACGGGGATCACTATGGGAACCTCGAACCCCATCAGATGCACCGATAAATTAACGGGCGAACAGGTAAATAAATTTGATCATTCGATATTTATAAAACAAAATGAGAAGTTGAGGGGTCAGTAAGTTCCTGCGCCACCCCTAGCGGGTCTCCTCTCAACTACCTCCTCCTTCACTACTAGTTTCCTATTCTCGAATTGAAGCTGGAGGGTCTCACCTGCAAGAGCCCCTGGCTTGACACTTACCTCTATCGGGTACTCATCCCTCATCGGGTAGTAGATCTTCCATACGTTTGCCCTCAGGCCGGGCCTTTTCTCATCTAGGAACTCAAGGATTCGGTCAGTCATTGGGACACCAACTCTCCTAGCCACCATACTGATCACCTCGCATGGCGCTGCAATGCACTCAGCTAACTTCTACGGGTGTCATCATATAAAAACGTTGATCCTACTGGTATGCGTATCAACGAGCATTGAGAGACCAGATGAGAGGATTAAAATTATATTATCTCTATAACTATTAAAAAAGATTTTTCCTAAAAATTAGTAAGTCATTCAGTAATTTCCTGAAAAATATCGAAAGGGATTTATCAAGGTCCCGCTCACTGTAACGATGAGCTTAGTGCCCTTCTCCTTCCTCGCATTGAGGGATCCCTATGAGGGCTCCAGATATGTTGTAGTAGCCGTACCTTACGACTCAACGGAGAGTTGGGCTAGGGGAACTAGATTCGGGCCCACAGCGATAATTGAGGCATCTAGGTACATGGACCCATATGATATCGAGCTCAGGGGGTTCGTGAACGATATGGGAATTCATACAATTTTCGAGCTACCGGTCCTCGGGAAGTCCGTTAGTTCAATGATGGGGGTCGTAGAGACTACTGTTAAGAGGTTGAGGGAAGATGAGAAAATACCGATACTTCTGGGTGGGGAACATACTATATCATTCCCAGCCTTAAGAGCATTGAGCCACGAAATCGATGCTATTGTAGTATTAGATGCTCACCCCGATTTCTATGACGAATATGAGGGAAATAAGATCTCGCATGCTACGGTGTGTAAGAGGATGAGCGAACTCGTGAGGGATATGATCCTGGTAGGAGTGAGGACGATGGATTTTGACGAAGGTAAAAATCTTAATGAAATTGATTCTATCGATATAATATTTTCCGATGAGGTCGGAGAGAATTTAGAGATCTTAAATAAGATAAGGGGGAAGAGAGTTTATCTGAGTGTCGATGTAGATGTACTGGATCCTCCTCAAGTCCCCTGCGTCGGGAACCCGGAACCGGGGGGGCTTAGTTACAGGCAGGTCCTGAAGATAATAAAGAAGGTAATTGAGCTCAGTGATGTGAGATGCATGGATTTCGTTGAGTTCGCTCCATGTCCGGGGGTCAGATCAGACGCCTTCCTAGTGGCCAAACTTGTCCAGAAGGCCATAGGATATCACTCTATTTACTCTGGGAATGATAAGCTCTGAGATCGCTCCTATGAATAATATCTCGACCCACGCCTTAACGAGGATGCCGTATATGACAGCATCTGTCAACCAGCCCGCTATCTGGGGGGCGAAAATAGGTATCCACAATTTGAATGTAGCCCATGTGAAGAGGCTCTCGGGCACGTATCCTAATGTTAAGGCTATGATAGGTCTCTCAATCCTTCTAGCTAGGAGCCCTGCGAAGAGACCAGTCATCGCCTTTCCAGGGAATATCAGGGACCCAATGAGAGGTCCCAGGCTCCCCATGAGTCCGAACCTGATGAAGGGTACTATTGAGATGATTAGGCCGACGAGCGTGGCCCATAGGGGTCCGAGTATGTAAGCACCGATTACAGTGGCAACATGAGACATATCAATCGCTATTTGTGGATGAATATTCCCCAAAAGCATCGATATTACTGCTAAAATATTTCCTAAAGCCCCGAGCAATGCTGAAATGGAGATGTATCTCACGCGTGTCATGAGAACCCCGAGACTCCTATCTTTCAAAAATAAAAAGTTTTCTTTTATGCAACTATCTGACGAGCTCGAGCTCCTCCATCATTGTCCTCACCAATTCCCTCAGTCCTCTGCCATCTACAGCAGAAACAGGTATCAATGGTACATCCTTACCAGTTATATCCATTACTAATTCCTCCTTCCTTTTAATATCAGAATCTCCCACGAGATCCGCCTTATTAGCCGCTATTATCATGCTCTCCTCCCCTTTCCCCAGTTCCCTCAGTATTCTCAGATCTTCCTTCAATTTTATCTTCAATAATTCGTCTCTATCAGATATATCCAGAACTAAAATCTGCTTATTGGAGTATTTTATATCGAGAAGATTGAGCCTAAATGAAGTAATTAACCTTGGATCCAAGTCTATCACGAAGCCTATCGTGTCAACTATGTATATCTTCTCTCCTTTGATCCCAGCATATTTACTCGATAAAGTGGTAAATGGTCTATCACTCACAGGTTTATTGAACCCTGTGAGCGCGTTGAAGATACTGGTCTTCCCAGCATTATAATAACCTGTAAGGACCGCTATTTTGGCCCCATCATCTATCCTCTTCAGGATTTCCAACTCTTTTTGTCTACTCAACCTCTCTATCTTATCATTCAGTATTTTGATCCTCTTCTGCATAGCCCTTATCTGCTTATGGTACGCATACTCTCCTCCTCCCTTGAAACCGGCCTTCATTCTCTTGTATTTTATCGAAGCTGAAAGCTTGACATATGGGAAATGCTTCTCGAGTGATGCGAGTTCTATCTGTAGCTTAGATAAGATGTCACTAGCTGCTTCCCTGAATATCATGAGAGTGACATCGTATCTATCTAATACCTCGACTCCGAGGGCCCTCTCGAGGTTCCACTTCTGCTTGCTAGTTATATTATTGTATATAACGAATACATCGGGATCCAATCTCTTCACTTTATCCTTTATCTCATCTATTTTCCCCTTCCCGAAGACGAAGTCGACAGATTCCTTCTCCCTGACCTGAATTACCCTCTCCACAATCCTATAGCCTAGAGTATCGAGTAGAGATTCAAGCTCCCCCATCTTTATCTTATAGAGGTAGTGATCATGGACGTCAGTCTTCACCATTCCCGTGATAGCCTTGAGCATCCCCTACCTTCCGCGTGAGATCATATGATAAAGATATTTAACGATTACTCCCGACGAGAGGGTTCCTAGGGATCTCAGTGAGATCCCTCGGCCCTTTCACAGTGGCATCTATTATCATCTTCCCCTGAGGCAGTCTCAAGATCCTCCTCTCCCCATCCAAATATATCTCCCTCAGATTGCTGTGATCTAAGGATGAACCTCGTACACCGCTTATCATCTTATAATCATCCGGTATATGCGCCCTCTGAACTACAGCTCTCATCAACTCAATGTAATTCGTGACATCGACGTCATCATCGACTATTATTACTCTCTTCAAGCTTTTGTGAGCAGATATTGCCATGAGGCCTGCTAGGACTGGTTGATCGTCATGCGTCTTCCTTATGGAGATCGCGACCTCCACCCAACCGGCTCCAGCAGGAGTCATAGCCACATCGACAACTTCAGCGACTTCAGATACTCTCTCTTCAATGAGCGGCTCAACAGGAAGGCCCATTAGAAGTTGGTGCTCCATCCCTGCCGGAAGGATCGCCTGATATATAGGGTTCTCCCTTATATAGATTGAATCGACCGTGAGGACGGGTTGCATCCTCACTATATCCTTCCCGAGTATCTCATAAAAGGGGCCCTCGGGCGCTAATTCACCAGGTTTTATCCTCCCGCAAATAACTAATTCCGCCTTTGAAGGTGCCCAAGCGTCCAAATCCTCGCATTTAGATATTTCCAAAGGCTCCCCTGATATCCCACTGGCTAATGAGAGCTTATCCCTGTCCTCGGCTGGTACAGCAGATGCTATCAGTACTTCAACAGGATTCCCTATGGAGACAGCTACCTCAAGATCCCTCCCAGATCTTGAGAATTTCTCAATGGCCCTACTGAGTTTTCTCCCCTCTACAGCTCTTAAAACGAGCTTATTCTCTGAGATAGGGAGCATCCTATGATAAGAAGATGAGAACTTCCCTTCATCCCTGAAGATAACGATAGATGCTGTCATATAGGGGCCCGGTTCTCCAGTATAATGCCTCAGTATCGGGAGATCCTTCAAACTTAACTCAGTCCTTCTCCACTCAGGGTAAGATTCCACAGGCTCCTTCCCAGGATTTCTTAAAGATTCTCTTATCTTCTCCTTAAGCTCATTTACCGATTTTAACCCCATAGAAGCAGCCAAAACATCCCTAGAGGTAGCGAACCCTCCGAAGATCCTGAAGATGGACTCCCTCCCATCAGCTAGTACTGGCCTCTTGAATAGCAGGGCCTTTTTGCCATCATACTTGACCAAGTAGGATGCTGCTTCATATTCGACGGATACAGGAACCTCTACTATCTCGATCAAGTTCCTCTCAAGAAGATTATCAATGGCCTCCCTGAGCTCCAAATCTATCCCCCCAAAGGATATTAAGTAGCTTCACAGATGCACTTAATTATTGATCCCCCGCTCATCGGAGGGGTGAGGCGATATGTGGAAATTCAACGCGAAGACCCATTACATAGCTGAGCTCAAGGGCCTCGATGAGGGAGAGTATGTCAGGTTAGCTGGGTGGGTACAGAGGAAGAGTGAGCTTGGAGGGATAGTCTTCATAAGGATGAGAGATGCTACAGGCTCCGTTCAGGTAGTTCTGAGAGAGGGTAACTTATCAGAGCAAGAGCTAATCGATGCCAGAGGTGCTGGGATAGAGGCATCTATAATCGTTGAAGGGAGCCTCAGGAGAGATCCCAGGGCCCCTGGAGGGTTAGAGGTAATAGCATCGAAGTTCACTCTCGTCGGAGATTCAAAAGACTTCCCAATAAGGCCGGGAGTTGGTGAAGAGTTTCTATTAGATAATAGGCACTTGCACATAAGGACCACGAAGATGAGGAACGCTCTCATGATAAGGATGGAAGTGATGAGAGCGACTGAGGAATGGTTCATCAAAAATGGGTTCGTCAGAGTTGAGGCTCCAACTTTCGTTGGCGCAGCCGTAGAGGGAGGAGCTACGCTGTTTGAGGTCCCCTACTTCGGAAAAAAAGCTTACCTCACTCAGAGCTCTCAATTCTATCTTGAGGCTGCTATATTCTCATTCGAAAATGTTTACACAATACAACCCAGCTTCAGAGCTGAGAAATCCAGAACGAGGAGACATTTAACTGAGTTCTGGCACGCTGAGGCTGAGATGGCTTGGGCTGACCTAAATGGGATGATGGATGTGGTGGAATCTCTCGTGAAGTATATAGTGGAGAAAGTAGTGGAGAGAGCTTCAGATAAATTAGAAGCCTTAGGGAGGAGGATAGAGGCGATCGATGGAAGATTTCCTAGGATAACGTATGATGAAGCATTAGAATTAGCTAAAAGGAAGGGAGCTGAGATAGAATGGGGAGAAGATTTCGGTACGGAAGTTGAGAAGCTCATATCCCTAGAATTCGATCTACCCGTCTTCGTCACACATTACCCGAAGAAAGCTAAGGCATTCTATCATAAACAAGACCCAAAAAGGCCGGAGGTCGTCTTATGTGCTGATCTCCTTGCTCCTGAAGGGATAGGGGAAATAGTTGGAGGAGGGCAGAGGATAGAGAGTGAGGATGAGCTGATATCTAGGATAGTTGAGGAAGGGCTCAATCCCGAGGATTATGAGTGGTACCTGGATCTCAGGAGATATGGGAGCGTCCCTCATTCCGGGTTCGGATTGGGCATAGAGAGGACTATCAGGTGGATCGCAGGCCTACCTCACATAAGAGATGCCATACCATTCCCAAGAACGCCTGTGAGACTTTACCCCTGATCCTCCAACGTCGTTTCTCTCTCATAAACGAAAGGGGAGTTAAGAACTTCCCTAAATTTCCTTGCTTTCGCTTCCCCTATTAAGCTCTTCAGCTTGGGGAAGTCTGCATTGAATATCTCCTTGAGGTTTTTGAACTCACTCATCAACTTCTCAGCGGATTTCGGGCCGATCGATGGGAAACTCAGGAGAATAGAATAGGCCTCCTCAGAGCTCTTCGTCTTCCTCCTTCTCCTAATTGGAATTATAGATGGCCTATCTCCCTCAACCTTCCTAGCTAGATATGTCAGGAGATAAGCAGTATCCTCATATCCATTTACATGTATGACGGAGACGCCTTTAAGGGATAGATAAGCTAGAGCTCCGAGATAGTGAAGCTTTCCCCTCCCATCCAGCTTATGAGACCCTTCGACGAGTACTAAGATCCTGCTGCAGCACCTCATCATTTCCTCAACTTGATCGAAGAGCCTACCATCGTATATAGACCTCAAAAAGTCCTCTAGAGTTTTCCTTTCGACGCAGACATCCACTCCTATTAGGTAGTCAGCTACTTCTATCCTCTTCCTCTCAACGAGTATTCCATTACTCTTGAGGAGCCTCTCTATGCTTTCAGGTTCCCTATCATCCATCACTATTCTCATTTCCCTAAACCCCCAACCAAAGTTCCTCTATTTCCCTTATCAGTGAATGAATTTCACTTGAATAGTCGACAGGTTCGATCTCATCCAAGACCATCCTCACGAGCCCCCCTTCCATATAGGTAGCCTTCCCCCTAACTATTACTTCACTGCCCAAGATCTCAGCTGAGAGCTCATCAATTGGTATCGAGTGGAAGGGCTGACCCAGTTCGTCAGCCCTCTTTATCACATCCTCAGTGCTCATCCGGAGTAGCATCTCCGCATTCCTCCGGAAGACCATCACTCTAGCGACCCCAGTACCGTCATCCAGCGTGAGGCTAAAGTAGAGGAGGGGGATCGCCCTCTCTACAGGGCCGCAATTCGGGCAGCTGTAGCTACCGTATTCATAACTGGCCCTAGCCCCACAAAGCGGGCAGTGCCAAGAGACCCTAGCCTCCTCGGAGATCCCTATGATCGTGCCCCTGAACTCCCTGAAGCCGTCAGAGGATTCCCCTATCGGAACCCTCTTGTACTTGAGGGATTTCGCGAGCTTCTCTATACCCTTGACCTTTCTATCTACTATCTCAACGATCTCAAGGTTCCCGGATCTGCTGAGCGAGAGTATATCATCGTACCTCCTGAATATAGGACCTACCCTCACGATGAAGGGCGGCTCTATGCCCCTCAGTAGATCGACCCACTTATCCCAGATCCTCAATATAGCTAGCTCACCATCCATCTCAATAAGAATGTCTAAGAACGTCTTTCCCAAGAGGGAGGCCTCTTCTGGGAATTTGTAAAGGACTGTTGCTTCTATAGTCTCAATGCCTCCCTCTATATCTACAGAGCTCCTCAGTGTTGAGTGTAGCTCGACCGAATCCTCCCTAGTGATGACTCTGAAGTTCCTGAGCTTTATCAGAGTGCCTGGCTTGAGATTCTCAGAGTAAGAAGCTTTATCTCCCCAGAAAAGGACCCTAACAGTGCCACCATCCTCTCCTTGAACTATCGCTGAGCCTCTCCTCCCCTTACTCCCGTCCTCCCTCACGAACTCCGATACTGGGAAGGTCCTGACCACAGTCCCCCTGAAGTCTATTTCCTCCCCCTCCCTCCCATAAATCTCCTCTGTGCTCGATATTACCTCACTAGCAGGTGCCACCCCTCTAGAGAGGACTTCTATCTTTGAATCCGAGCTCAAGTGAATTACGATTCTCCCGCCCCTGCTAGCTACCCTTACATCGCTCAGGAGGACCTCATCACCCTCCCTCAACTCCCCTCTCTTCACCTCATCTACGAGGCTCTGAGACCATATTATGACATCAGCTTGACCGTAATCGTCTGAGATCCTAAGTTCGACTCTCTCAGATCTCTCTCCACTTCTATTCACATATTCTATTACTCCGTATATTTTTGAGATCTTACCCCTGACAGATGCCTTCCTCATCCCCGGGACCAGCCTGTCTAATCTCAACAAAGGTTTCTTCACGGTCTCTGATGGTATCTCAACCCCTAGTTCCATTGCGATAAGGGAAAGAGCCCCATCAGGCTTAATTAAGCCACCCATCTCCTCTATATATTCCTCGACCTTTCTCAGGATCTCATCTAGCTCTACATGGGCGATATCAGAGATGTACTTGGCTCTCTTCATGAATTCATCATCATAGCTCAAGTCCGGCACCCTCTACCTCTATTACCGTTGGTGAGCCCACCCCACCTTGAACGGTGAACTTAACCGGGAGGAATTTCTCGACGAGCCATATGTTACTTTCAGCATGTAGTGTCAGCTTCGATATGCCTACTCTAGACCTCCCCTTGGCTAGAGCAATATAAGGAATTATCATATCACCCATATGACTATCGAACGCCATCCCTGCTTTTATTTCCTCTAAGAGCTTTGAAGCAGCATTCTTACCGACTATCTCGCTCGGTTTACCTTTCTCTCCTAGTTCATCGGCCCCTATCCTGGGGTTGGAATCTGTCCAGAGGACGATGCCGGCTCCTGGTCCCAGATGCTCGTCTTCAGACCATTCTTCCTCTATTTCAACTCTCAATCCCTCCTTCCTGAGCGTATCGATAGCCGAGGAGGATATCCTCTCCACAACACTCTTTGGAAGCTTGACTGCATGACATCTCCCCAAAACTCTATCGAACTTTTCCCCTCTTATCTTATCGATCGGAATTAGAGTGGATGGATCGACATGTAGCTCAACGATACCGCCTCCTCTAGGGTAGTGCCCTCTCCTCAGTAACTTGAGCTCAGCTCTCACCCCGAGAGAGGCCATATTTCTGAGGAAGACTTCCGCCATATAATCGATCGGTGGTGCCAATGGGACATCAGTTCCTCCCTTAATCCTCAGGGAGATCTCCTCCTCAGATCCTATACAAGCAGGTAGAACTGCTTGTATGATGAGGCTTATACTTCCAGCAGTTCCTATATCTATCTCAAAGCTGCCCCCTGCCCTCTTCCTAGGTATGAACCTCAATACAGTGGATCCTACTTCATCACCCTCTACAGTAGCTCCAGTTATCCTCGCTAACGCCCTTACAGCATTCAGATGCTGTGGCCTCAGACCCGGGTTAGCTCTCTTAACCCTTATATTGTATATCTCGACGGGTTTCATCGTCACTGAGGATAGGGCTATAGCATACCTCAGGAGGGACCCTCCTCCCTCCCCGTAACTTCCATCTACCCTGATGAATTCCATACATGTGAACCCTCCGCTCTGCTTTATATAGCGCATTCCCATATTTGCGCATGAGAGGTCAGGGATGAGAGTAAAGTACGAGATTTTCTCGATAGGAGGTTTATTCATAGGAATCGCTGAGGCAGGAGGAGTAATTTACTGCAATACAATACCTCTAAAGAGTGAAAGAGAGGCTGAGGGAGATCTAATTAAGAACTGCAGATTTGCCTGGCCCGATCTCATACTGGAGAGGGGATCGGTAGATTGTGGGGAAGCATCGGTAAAAATATACAAAATCTTCTCGGGAGAAAATGAGGATACTTCCAATATAATGTTGGCAAACCATAAAAACATAAAGTTTCAGGAAGCTCTCAATATAATTTCCCTCATCCCCTGGGGAACGTTCACGACTTACGGTGAGATCGCTAGAGTGATAAACACTTCCCCGAGGGCCGTTGGGCTCTATGCATCTAAGAACCCCTTCCCGCTCATAGTCCCCTGCCATAGAGTGGTTAGGGGGGACATGAGAGTAGGAGGCTACGGTTACGGGGAGGAGTTGAAGGCCCAGCTCCTCATCAGGGAGGGCATCGAGGTAGACCTCAGCAGAATGAGAGTGACCCCCAATAAGCTTATCAGGGCCTCTGATCTGAGACGGATGATGGAGGTGTCAGGTCATGCTAGCTCAACCTAAACCCGTCTTCGCTTCTGACTTCGGGACCTCATTCTACAAATTCGGTCCTTGGTGGATGATGAAGACCGGTCCTAGCGTGATAGAGAACAGGGGATACTTCCCTAAGATATCTAAGGTCTCGGCTGAGGTCAGGGGAATTAGCGTGAAGGAAGTCGTCGTCGGAGATGAGGTCTCAGAGTATCTGGAGTCTAGAGCCGACCTATCCAGACTCTATTATCCTATGAGGAATGGAGTTATAGAGAGAGAAGATCAGAGAGGATGGAAAATAGTCAAGGAGCTCGTGAGGTATTCCTTACTTAAACACTATCCCGGAAGAGTCGATACTACTGGGATACCGTTCTCGGGCTTCTTCGTTGTGGCAGCGTTAGCTGCGCAAGCTCCAACGTATATGTATGAGAGGCTCTTCGAGATTTATCAGGAGGTCAACTCGGAGGAGGGAGGGGGCTTGGTCAGAGCGGTGACGATAATACCTCAACCCCTAGCTGTCGCTATCGCGGAGAAGGCGGTAACTTGCGTAGTAGTGGAGGCCGGTCATGGGAACACGCAAGTGACACCGATAAGCAGGGACGTTATAAAGGCAGCGTTAATACCTCTCAATAGAGGAGGGAGCGATTCAGATAAGATAACCGCCCAGATATTGAAAGATTTAGGGTACTCCGATCTAGCTAGAGAGGAGAAATTCGTCAGAATCTTCAAAGAAATGGCTGGGTTACTCCCAATAGACCTCAACAAAGCTATTTCATGGTCTAAAGATCATCCGGGAGCCCTTCAATCAGTATTCAAGATCCCTGGAACCACTGTGGAGATCGACATGGGAGAGAAGGCCTGGCAGAGATTCTTAATCGGTGAGTTCTTCTTCAACCCGGGCCATGAGATATTCGAGAGCTATTACTCGAGGGGTTTCACACCTCCGAAGGATACGCTCATAGGTGGGGAGGTGATCCCAGGTAATGTGACGCTCGCTGAGGCGATTAGGCTTTCAATATCGAAGATGCCGGTCGAGCTCCAAACTTCTGTTTCTAGGAGGATAATACTCTCTGGCGGCGCTTTCAATTGGAGCACTCCGAGGGGTTTAGAGGGAATAGCGACTGATTCTCCAACGAAATTGAAGAATATGTTGAGGTCAATAGGCCTAGAAGTCGACCCCAAGATGGTCTCAGATCCTCAATTTAGCGTCTGGAGGGGTTCTATAGTTTACGGAATGGCTGTCAGCGAAGGGATAAGGTGGGATTGGTCGAAGATGGAAGGATGGTATTACCTGAGCTGAGATTCTAAGAGGGACTTGAAGCTCTTAGCACTATCTAAGCTGAAGTAGGAGTTATTGAAGAGGACGTAATTAACTTCCATTGCATACTTCCTCAAGTATTCCAGTAGCTTAAAGAGGTCTTCCTCCGAATACTTATAACTGTAAACTATCCTCCTCCCCTTTCTCGATCCGTGAAGCCTGTAATATCTGAAACTCCCGTGAATAGGTACCTCGTAGAGAGGATCAACTACATGAGTTATTCCCAGGTCCTCTAGGATCCTCTTGAAATCGTCCCTCTTCAACCAGCTCTCATCTCTTATTTCCCATCCTATCTTAAGTCCCTCTTTTATGGATCCGAAGAAATCTCTCGAGTTCTTGATATTCTCATCAGTCGCCTTGAAAGAAGGCGGACTCTGAAATATCACGAGATCGGAACCGAGCTCCCTCAGGATCTCTCTGAAGCGATCCCATGCCTCAAGATTTTTACCAGTTGGTTTAAGAAAGCCATAATCATCATCCTTAGGAACTCCTGTCTTCCTCCAGATAGCGCTTGAAGGGTCATGCGTGAAAACCATCCATGCCTTAACGGAGAATTCGAAGGACTCACTTCCAATTTCCTCTCTCCATCTCCTCACAGTCTCCAATCTTGGCAATTTGTAGAAGGTCTCTTGAACTTCCACAAGATCGAAGAGCTCAGCGTACTTCTTTTTAGATATCTGGAAGCCACAGCAACCCACCTTAACACTAAAACTCATAATACCCCCTCCCGTATAGCACTATCAAATCACGCGATCGGCTAAAATATTTTCAAAGCTCCATCCGGGATCATGGTAACACCTTTCACTCTATCTCTTACTACTCTCTTTTTAATCTCTTTCAAAATAATTCATAACCAACACTATCTTTTTATCATCCCTCTGAAGGGAAACCCGATGGAAGAGGTCGAGCTCCAACGCAATGAGGGGTTGATAGTTAGGACTCCCGCCGCTATTAAAGTGATCTATGGGGATGCTGAGGTCTGGGGCGTACCTTTCGAAGAGATAAGCCTCTCTCAGGAAGCCATGGATCTCCTAATAACGAGCAACCATGGGGCAAAATTAAATATCATTGGATCTAATTTTATTAAAATAAATGATCCAATTCCGGATTGGTGGTATAGCCTTTTAAGAGAGATACCAGATAAAACTGTTATGTTTATCGGGAGAGTAGATTCAGGGAAGAGTTCTTCTATCCTTTACCTCGCCAATAAGTTGCTTCTAGATGGTATAAGTGTTTCTATAATCGATTCTGATATCGGGCAATCCGATCTCGGTCCACCTGGGGTGATATCGTCCTCGAACTTGAGGGATCCGGTCTATCAGATGAAGCTCCTGGATCCGGAGTTTATGTACTTCATAGGGGATAAGAGTCCGCGAGGGCACTTACTCCAATTCTTAGTGGGTACATGGGAAGCTTTGAGGAATGCTAAGGAGAGAACAATTCTCATAAATACAACAGGTTTCGTCGATGGTGCTGCAGCGAGGACGCTCAAGAAACTCAAAATAGAGCTCTTAAAACCCGATGTTGTAGTGTTCATAGAGAGATCCGAGGGGGAGCTCAGACACTTAGCGCGCAGTGTCCCGATGGAAGTGAAAGCTGTGATTGTGAGGTCGCCTGTCAGAGATCTGCCCAAAAATAAGGGTTATAGATCCCTCTGTAGGAAGGCATTATACAAGAAATATCTCGAGAATGGGAGTAGGAGGACCTTCGATTTGAGGAAAGTCAGGATAGAGAATACCTTTCTGTTCACGGGAGATGAGAGAAGAGAATACGCTCCCTTCCTATCTGAGCTCTTGGGGAGCGGGGTAATATGGGTAGAGGAATCGACTGATATGCTCTTAATACTCACTGAAGGGTACGTTGAGAGGGTGAGGGTGAAGAAGCTAGAGGATCTGATGAGGAAGGAAGTTAAATGCGCTTCAATTAACGCATACAAAAACTTATATGTTGGTCTCAAACTGAATGGAAGATGCTCAGGCGTGGGGATAATGGAATCCTTCGATCCCCTGGGTGGGAAAGCGGAGATCCTCACGAGATACGGTGGAGATGTTGATAGCATTGTATTCGGGTTCATCAGGCTCGGTGAGGATGGTGAGGAGCTGGGGGTAAGGGAGGTGGATTCGCCTTGAGTTATATAAAGAATTTAGAGGATTTAACGATGAATGGTCTCACGCAAAAGGATAAAAATGCTAGAAGATCGATACTACTCTCATTCGATAAGGCGATAGCATCTGTAGATCCTTATAAATCCGTCTCTAGCAGGATATCAGACGGTTCAATATTCCAGATGAATAAATCCATAGAGTTGAGTGATTTCGAGGAGATATTCGTCATCGGAGCTGGAAAAGCTGGTGGTATGATGGCGAAAGCTGTTGAAGATAAAATAGAAGGTATATCCGAGGGCTGGGTGAATGTACCAGCTAAAACAGAGAAGTTAGTTAATCTATCAAAGATAAGGTTGAATCCAGCGGGTCATCCCATCCCGGATGAGGGGAGTATCAATGGGGCCAAAGAGATGCTGAGAATAATCTCAAAGGCGGATGAGAGAGATCTCGTCATAGTGCTGATCTCAGGAGGAGGTTCAGCGCTCATGGAATATCCAATGGAGGGCATAACTTTGGAAGATTTGAGAGAAATGAACAGATTACTCGTCCTAAGTGGGGCGGATATAAGGGAAATAAACACCGTTAGGAAGCACGTCTCGAGGTTAAAGGGAGGGAGGCTAGCTGAAGCTGCATATCCAGCGAGAGTCGTATCCTTTATAATATCCGATGTCATAGGGGATCCTTTGGATACGATAGCATCGGGTCCAACAGCGCCCGATGAGACGACATTCCAAGACGCTTGGGAGGTTTTGAGGAACTATTCATTGGTGGAGAAGATGCCCCAATCCATCATAAAGGTGATAAAGGATGGTATGGAAGGAAGGATCCCCGAAACTCCAAAGCCCGGGGATCCGATATTTGAGAACGTAACTAACATGATAGTCGCGAATAACCTTAAAGCTGTTCAGGCAGCTGAGGGCACTCTGAGGAGCCTCGGATATAACACATTGGTCCTAGGATCTAGAGTTCAGGGAGAGGCAAGGCACGTGGGGAAGATGCTCGCAGGACTAGCTTCCTCCATCAAGAACGAGGGAATACCGTTATCCCCTCCAGCAGCTCTCCTAATGGGTGGAGAGACCACTGTTACCGTGACGGGGAAGGGCGTAGGCGGGAGGAATCAAGAGCTCGTCCTCGGTGCAGTAAGGCAAGTAGCTGGACTCGATGGGGTAGTGATAGCATCTATTGGGACCGATGGGATAGATGGTACATCGGAAGCTGCTGGAGCTATATGCGATGGTCACACGCTTGAGAGAGCTTTAAGGGAGGGACTAAAGCCTGAGGAGTACCTCAAGAACAATGACTCTTACAGCTTCTTCTCATGGCTAGGTGATGCGATAATAACGGGACCCACTTTGACTAACGTCATGGATCTGATGGGTGTAGTGGTGGAAGATTGATCGGGATCTTTTTAAGTTGGAACCCCCCAATCAGCTAGGTTCAATGGGGAAAAGTCATGCCAAGAAAAAATCCAAGAGAAGAGGAGATATCGAAAGGATGGAAAGGTATGAGGGGAAGGAAAGCTAGGGAGAACTTATACAAAGTAAGAATAGATGGAATCGCTGGAGGACATTCATCGATTAAGCCAGGGGATCTAATAGAAGTCCTCGTGAGATCGATCAATAGGAAGGGAGAGGGAGAGGGTATTTACGAGGGAAGACAAGTAATAGTAGTTGGGGCTCCGGATCCTGGAGTGACTGTGAGAGCTAAGGTTAGGAAGATCGCCGATGGGAAGATCTTTGCAGAGATAGCGGACGATGAGTGATGAATAATATAGATAGGTTCATAAGGGCCCTTAGGGAACTTGGATTCACGGCTTACGAATCTAAGGTACTTGCATGTCTCAGTCTAAGGAGAGAAGCCCTTAAGGTGAGTGAATTAAGTGTAATGACGGATCTCCCGAGGACTAAGGTATATTCAGTGATCTCCTCCCTCAATGAGGAAGGTCTCGTTAACGTGCACAGTGGAAGACCCCTCAAGGTCTCAGCGCCTTCACCAAATGAAATGGCGTCTCTACTTACTGAAAGAGTTATTGAGAATGCTAGGGCTAGATTGAACGTGATAAGTAGACTCTACTCCCTGAACTTAGATGAAGGGCTCTGGTTATTTGAGAGATCCATAATCCCAGTAAGAAGTGAAAATATCATCAGTAAAATGGCGAGGATAATTATTAATAGTGCAAAAGAGAGAATAAATTTGATAATTAGTGAGAGGAATGTTCATCTCATACCTAAATTACCTAGTGTGGATATAAGGGCTGTATTAGAGGCATCATCCATCCAATCTCATCTAGGTATCCCTAAGGCGAATTGTAGGGTAGTGGGTAAGCATGGGATATTCATGGTATCAAGCGAGAGAGCATGTATACTCAGCGATGAAGGGCTAAAGAGCGGGATCTACGTATCTGAGGGCTCCCTTCTATTAGCCTTGCTCAACCTTTTTAAAGGGCTCTATAACTCTGGGTCACCAATTATAAGCTAATAATATCCCTCTTAAGGAGGTGATAAGTTGCAAGAGGAGAGGAATCGTGAGTGGGAATTAGAGTTATTGAGGTTGAAATCTATCCTAGATCTACTGAGATTGGCAGCATCTACGGACTCCGTCTCAGTGTTGGTAGAGTTCTGGAGTGATTCCCTCAATGGGAGGGTCATAGGAACCTTCGCAAACAATTACGGGATAACTAAGCTCGATGTCTTCTCTTTCACGCTTTACGATGGGGATGACGATGGAGGCTTCCTAGTTTACAGAGCGGATGAGACAGGGGAGCACTACGAGTTCTTGCAGGAGTTGTCTTCAGATAAGATAACCTTCCCGGTAGTGAAGCTCTTCAAGGAGCCCAGTTGGTTCTCCGAGAGGATTAGATCGGGTGGTGATTGAGTATAAACGGAAAAATATTATTAGTAGCTGTCGCAGCTTTATTTGCATTCTCAGCGTTATTAATTAGCTATGAAAAGGTTAGTGAGTTCAAATCCGGTCTAGTTGCTAGTATGGAATGCAGAGAGGGGAAGGCGCGTATTTTACTCGTGAATAACGCTTCTCCTTGCAAGCTATACTATCTTATCCTATCGAAAGGTGATAAAATCTTCAGAATAATAGAACTAAATGAAATTATTTATTCTAAAACTGAAGAAATAGAGTTAGATATTGAGGATAAAGGGGTCACGATTTCAATAATATTTGAGAGGGGGGTCATCAACGGTCTCACATGCGGGTCCACGAGCTACTCCCGACCATAACTTTAATTTAGTCGATACTCCACACAGAGGGGCCGTGGTCTAGCTAGGTAGGATGCCGGCCTCGGGAGCCGGAGGTCCCGGGTTCAAATCCCGGCGGCCCCATCAGGTGATGATATGCTGATCTTCATAAAGAACGGGAGGATCAAGGGGAAGATAAGGGATGGAGTTTATTCGCTGGAGATCGTGGATGAGAAGATTGTTCTCTCGCCAATTAAGTGGGAGGAGTCCTCCGAACTTAAGATAGATCTCTCATTGGAAGATATCGATTATATGATAAGGAAGGGGGCTCTCTCTTGAGGAGGGCAATAATAGATACGAATGTGCTCATATTTGCCCATTTTAAGGATACTAAGTATCACGAAGAGGCTAAGAGAATTCTCTCCTCATTGGAGGAGTGGGTGATACCATTCATAGTACTGATAGAACTATTTTGGTTCACTAGAGGCGCTGGATTAGACGAAAAATCGAGGAAAAATCTACTGTTATCATTATTAATGAATAAGAGGGTCAGAGTATCGAATAACGAGCCCGAGGACTTGATAGAATCCGCGATATTAGAAGATCCCCTGGAATTCGAGGATGAGCTGATCCTCCAGCAAGCTGAGAGGGAGGGGCTTCCCATAGTGACATTCGATAACTCCCTAGCGGAGAGAGCGAGGAAGAGGGGAGTAGATGTGATCACTTACAACAAATAATACAGATTTAGGGATAGAGTTAAAATTATCCACATGAGTAAGCCGATCTTCATAAACTCTAGGAACTTTAACCCGAACTTATCCCTCAACGCAGAGTATGTGAGGAGTGAGGGTACCGAGGCTATCGGCGTCGCTATCCCTCCTAAGCCAACGGAAAGCAGGAAAACCCACCAAAGCTTATGGCACCCAGTCAGACCCACTAGCTCATCTACGACAGGTATCATCACAGCTGCATAAGGTATGTTATCGACTAATGCTGAGATGAGAGATGAGAGCCATGCTATGAGTGTTATTAGAATATGTGGGTTCCCATGTGTTGATTTAGAAATAATCTGAGCTAATAAATGGAGGATGCCGACTTTTTCCAGGCTCCCGGAAAAGATCAAGATGCTTCCGAGGAAGATGAGGAGATCCCAGTTGACCTCCCTGAGTATGGGAGCCATCCTCCTACCGCCTATTATCATCAGGAAGGTCGCACCATAGAGCGCTGAGGTACTCGGACTTATTTTCGTCAGATCTTGGAGAAGGAAAAGCAAGAGGACAAAAACTAGTGTCAAAATACTAATTATAAGGAAACTATTTTTCTCTATTTTCAATTTATCTTTATTATTCTTATCCCTTATTTCCAATACCATCTCTCTCCTGAAGAGAGTCATAATCGCTACTAATGAGATCGCATAGATCAGGAGGGTGGGCGGGCCTATGTTCAAGATGAAGCCGATGAACGAAATCCGAAGGTATGAGTAAGCCATTATATTAGGAGGGTCCCCTATCGGAGTCAGCGCTCCCCCTAAGTTTGATGAAATGCTCAACGCGATTAAGACGGGTACAGCAACTCTCCCGAGGTTCAGGGTCTCACAGATACCTAGGGTCATTGGGATTATTATCAGCATAACAGTTGCATTATCTAGGAAAGCTGATGTTATGAAAGTGAACAAGGATAGTATTATTGTTAAATGATAAATCTTCCTGAACCCAAGAGAGATGAGAACTCTAACCAACATCGACAAAAATCTGGCCTCTCTGAGGGTCTCAACGATAACCATCATACCGAAAAGGAGCCCTAGAACATCTAGATCGAGGTAGTGAATCATATCCTCCCCTTTCAATATCCCAAGGAACCAGAGGATCAGGAGACTCGTGAGGGAAGCCACAGTTCTATGCCTGTACTCCATAGCGAGCATAAGGAAAAGAGCTATGAACACTAGAATTGTTTGAAGCTGCTTAGGCTCCAAAACGCTATAATCCCTCAAGGGGAAGTAAATTAGCGTGAGTAGAAGCAGTATCGCTGGCACTATGTAATGCCTCCTCATTCAGACACCCCAATATAGCATCATGTAAGCCAATATTATTGTGGGCAGATTTGCTAAGATACTGATTTTCAGGAATCTAAATATAGAGATCCCTCTATGGCTTTCTCTAAGTTTCCTCAGAGCGATTATATTCGCTATCGAGCCCCATGGAGTTAGAGCTGAGCCTATGCTACTCCCTACGATCGCCGCCCACCATAAGTCCCTGCCGGCATTAAGAGACCTGAGGACGGGGGAGAGGATCGCCACTGCTTCAGCATCATCTATTAACATTGAGAGACCGATAGATACGAAATAAACGTTAAACTGATTTCTAAAGAGGGATGTCTCCTCAAATAGAATCTCAAATCCCCCCATTAAGTTAATAGATTCTACAGTTAGAAGGAGTGTCCCTACGTAAATCAGGGAGGGCCAATCCACTTCAGTGAATACTTTGGATATCTCCTCTCCGCCCAAGAAGAGGAGGAAAACTGCCATGATGCCTATCGCTAGGCAATCGTCGATGTCCAATCTACTTGAGAAAGGGAGTAATGTTAGCATGAGAATGAGAGAAGCTAATCCAAAGATCAGATACGGATTTTCCCCATGGATCTCATTCCCCCCAGTTACCTCACAGTAAAATCTCCCACCTCTCCTCAACAAAATAAAAAGTATTGAGAGGGATAGAAGGGTCGATGTAATCGATATAGGTGCGGCAACGAATAGGAAGTCTAAAAAGCCTATATTGCCATTCACTCCAACTATTATATTGGAGATATCCCCCATGAATGTCGCCATCGAACCCAAATTCGAGGAGATTATGAGGGAGGTAACTAAGTCCCTGGGATCGAATTCCGGGATGCATTCCGCCAGCTTTATAGCTACTAGCACCATATAGAGGAGGACTAAAACATTGCTCAGGATCGCTGAGAGGAGTGCGGTCAGAAGGTTCATCAGTATGAAGATTCTATTCGGGGATCTTAGCTTCCCTAGGATCCTGAGGGATATCAGCTCGTAGAACCTCCCCTTGTTAAGGAGCGCTGATAGCACCTCGAGACCGAAAACTGCCGATACAATTTTTATAATTTCTGCTCTTTCTATAAAGATTTTTTCTATATTCAGTGAATATACATTAACTATTATCGCAAATGACGATATAAATATTAGAGCCTTGTATTCAGGCTTAATTGAGGAGAGAATGAGCGCTAATGCTAATATCAAGAGCCCATAAGTCGGAGAGGGAAAGGATATTAGCGGGACTATGGTTTCCATCTTTATTGCTTATAAGTCAGAGCTCTATATTAAAATAATGTTTATGCCGGGGCCGGGATTTGAACCCGGGACCTCCGGATCTCCCAGTGGCGCCGGGGCCCTGCACACTTATGAGTCCGGCGCTCAAACCAGGCTGAGCTACCCCGGCTCTTGCTTTTCCACACCTCAAATTAATAAACATTATGGGGGCTCAGTGTGAGCTGGGAACTACATCCCTTCGTTTCGTTGATGTTCGTTCCTATCATCGCCCCGCTGGATTATAGGCTGTGGGGGAAATAAATTTTTCCCTCCAGTTAACGCTTCCGATTAAACCGAAGAGCATTAATTATATGTGTCACTGAGGGATAGGAGGGGTATACCATGGGGTTCGAGATAGAGGAAGCCCCGACCGAGGAATATTCATTCAAGGAGTACATCCTCCAACCCGCAATATTATCCAATAGGATCTTCTCAGCAATTATATCATCTCCAAAACTCAAATATTGGCTTCTAGCTACTATAATAAGCTCTCCTTTCCAAGCGTTGGGCAGCTGGCTCATCATGAGCAAACTTCTCATCGAGATAAGGGTATCTGAGGAGCTCCCGGCCGAGGCCCTGCAATTTATGGAGGGCATCGTGGATCTAATGCTGAGAAACCCGCTAATCATTTTCATAAATTCTCTTATTGGTGAATTATTAGTTGGAGTACTCTCAGGGATCGTAATATTTCTAATAGCGAGATTGTTCGCGGGGAAGGGGAGCCTATCATCGGGGATAGCCTTAGCCGGCCTTAATAGCCTCCCATCGATAGTTTACGGGATACTGCTAGCATTACTTGGACTTTCCTTACCTACGACAAGATGGATCATCGAGGTAGGGCCTCAAATGAATTTCAATACTAATGTTCCTTGGGAGATATTCCTTCAGGAATCTATCCTACAGCTGGTAATCTCAGTTTGGTTCCTTCTGGTGCTCCTGCTCTCTTACATCAGAGGGTATGGGATGACACGTATGAGAGCTGTGATAGCGTCGCTAGTTACGTGGTTCGTATCGAACATCTTCCTGATAATTGGATTACTACCTTATATCTAACCTTCATACTTTCCTCTCAATGGAATAAGCCGCGATCTCCCTCAAAATCCTCTTTTGAGGAGAATCCGGGATGGCATCGAGCTTATCTATCGCATTGATCGAATATTGAAGGGCTAAATCCTCAAGAAATCCCCTAACGTCATCTCCCTTCAGAAGATATGTGATCTCTCCCCTCTTACCCCAGTCAAGGAGATCATCCCTGATCTGGTAGGATAGCCCGAGGTAGAGACCGTAGAGGCCCATCTCCTCGTAGAGATCATCCCTCCCAGCTATAAGTGCCCCCAATGACGAGGCCGTCTGGAAGAGGGAAGCTGTTTTGTACTTCAGTACATCAAGATATTCATCCACGCTTATAGGATCTCCCCTCCTTAGGAGGATAACTTCCATCATCTCCCCTATCGACATAAGCTTAGTAGCTTCAGAGAGGAGCTCCCCTATCCTCTTATCATCATACTTACTCACTATTTCTAGGACTATCGATAGGATGAAATCAGCTATTAATATCGCCATCTCCATACCATGCTTTATATGGAACGATGGGAGCTCCCTCCTGAAATCGCTATCATCTATTATATCATCGTGTATTAGGGAGGCTGTATGTATTAACTCCACAGCTGCAGCAGCGAGCTCAGGGCTCCCCCCACCACCACAGGCTTCGTTGACGAGGAAGAGTATTGCGGGCCTTATCCTCTTCCCTCCTTTCATGAATTCAATTAATGGATCAGTGAAAGGATTTTTCATATTATTCCTCAAAGCTTCCATTATTGCTAAGTCCGCTCTCCTAACATATGGATTCAGTAGTAGCTTTAGCTCCTCCTCTCCTATTTTGATCACCCCGAGGATCGCACCCTTAGTGCTTTAATCTTTATCATTACAAATTCCGTAATAGGGTTAACATCTTTAAGTGCAAGTCCGATTAGACCCTGATCAGAATGCCTGTGATGGAATTAAGCCCCTCGGAGCTCAAGATAGGCTTGCGAACCGGCAGAATAACAGTAGCTGTATACGGTGTAGGGCACGTCGGAGCCCCTATACTGGCAGCTTGGCTCCTGGCTGGAGCGAAGGGGATAGGAGTTGATAAGGACGAGAGCAAGGTCGAAGCCTTGAGTAATGGAGAGTCTCCAGTGGAGGAACCATGTCTCTCTGAAATTTTCAGGAAGGCCAAGCTGGAAGGGAGGTTATATGCGACATCAAATGGGAGAGATGCATCAGCGAAATCCGATGTGAAGATAATAGCTGTCCCTTCTATGATGGCTAATGGGGAGCCCGATCTATCGGCAATAAGATCAGTTGCAGAATCGATAGCTTTAGGCCTCAAGAGAGGAGATTTAGTCATTCTGGAGAGTAGCGTCCCTCCGGGGACGACGAGGTACCTCCTCAAACCGATATTAGAGGGGAGAAGCGGACTCTCCCTAGGCGAGTTCGGTTTGGCTTACAGTCCGGAGAGGATATCAGAGGGCAGGGCCCTGAGGGACATCGTAGAATCCTACCCAAAGATAATCGGGGGAGTAGATGAGAGGAGTGGTGAAGTAGCATCTATCCTCTATTCAATGATCTCCAAGAGAGGAGTGATAAGGGTATCGAACGAGCTAGTGGCTGAATTTGAGAAGCTCGCTGAAGGAGTTTACAGGGATGTCAATATAGCCTTAGCGAACGAGCTGGCAATCCTTTGCAGGAAGCTGGGTATAGATTACGAGGAGGTCGCTAGAGCTGCGAACAGCCAACCTTACTCCAACCTCCATAAGCCTGGTACTGGAGTCGGGGGGTTGTGTATCCCCATATACCCTAAGTTCTTAATCTGGAAGGCTAAATCCCTCGGACTAGAGTTGAATCTCATCTCAACAGCTAGGGGGATAAATGAGTTCATGCCGAAGGAAGTCGCTGAACTCGTGAGAGAGGGTATCTCAAGATTGGGATTGGAGAATCCGAAGATAGCTGTGCTTGGATTATCTTTTAGAGGGGATATAGGGGATCCGAGGCTCTCTCCAACTTATGAATTAATAAAAGAACTACTCTCCATGGGATTCAAGGATTTAGTGGTCCAAGATCCATTCATAAGTGAGGACGAGAAGCTCTCCTCCATGGGGGTGAGATTAGTCAACGATATGGGGGAGATCTTGGGAGCTGATGTGATCGTGATATCGACGGATCATAGCATCTATAGGATGAGTGTGAGCGAGCTCTTCTCAATGAGTGAGAAAATAAGGCTGATAGTTGACGGTAGGGATTTGATGGAGGTCGATCATATCCCAGCTGGAAGGGCATATGTCGGCGTAGGGAGGCCCTGGAAGTTCAGGTAATCCCCCTCAAAATCTTATCGAATAAGAAGATCCAGAGTGTCTCTAAAAGGGATTCCATAGCAGCGAGAGCCTTCCAGTGATCCTCAGCTACAACTAATGCCCCGTGTCTCTCTATCAGAGCCGCATTGGAATCTTTTAGTGCTTCACTAACGATATCAGCCAATTCTTGAGTCCCAAATGGTCTCCATGGAACTATAGTCAGTTTCTTTATGAAGATACTTGCTTCCTCAGTCATGAAATCTTTTATGATATCGTTCAAGGAGTCCCTGAAGGAGATGGAGAATGCTGTAGCTAGGGGATGATGGCAATGCAAAACGGAGTTAACATCTCCTCTTATAGAATATATCTTCAAGTGTAACCTCCATTCAGAGCTAGGCTTACCGATCCCTTGAAGCACCTCACCCTTATCGTTTATCATAAGGATATCCTCCCCCCTGAGTCTCCCCTTGAATTTCCCAGAGGGGGTTATGAGGAACCCGTTCGAGATCCTTATGCTCGCGTTTCCCCCTCCTCCAGTCGTGAGTCCCTTAATGTACGCTATCCTCATGACTTCAGCTAGCTCACTAGCCAGTAAATCTATATCCTCCAAAGCGATCCCTCCTCGTTAATCTATAGGGAATGGCTATCATCATGCCCATGAGGAAGCCCCCTATATGAGCCCAGTAAGCGACGCCCACGGCCTCCCCCAGAGCTCCTGGAATCAATTGGAGGATGAACCAGAAAATCAGAAAATACTTGGCAGATATCGGCCTTAATGTAACGAGGTATCCTAAGAATATAACTGTGATTATCTTAGCTCTCGGATAAAAGATCAGATAGGCCCCTAAAATTCCGCTTATCGCCCCGGAAGCGCCTACAGCCGGCAGATCCAACGGCATCCCGAGGGATCTCGAGGCGATCATATGTGCGAGGCTTGCTGAAATTCCGGAAAAAAGATAGAAAATTAAATAATTTATGCGTCCAAGAGCAGCTTCAACATTATCTCCAAAGATGAAAAGATATAACATATTTCCGATTAAGTGAATCCAACCACCGTGGAGGAAAATAGATGTGATCAACCTGTAGGAATTCGGGATAGGTCTCTCCATGAAGGCCGAGGGAATGAAACCATAGTTGCTTATGAGGGAATACATCAGCTCCGGGTTTGACGATTCTAAGATGAAGATCACTATGTTGATCGCTATGAGCGAGTAGCTGATGAGAGGCCTAACGTAACTCGGATTCTCATCTCTGATCGGTAACAATTTATCCTCCCGGGCTCAGCTGACCCTCTTAAGGGCCATTTAAGCCCTCTTGCCGAACACTCATCACAGCCCGAGGAAAAATAGTTGGGAGGGAATTAAAGTTATCCCTTGAGGGCCTTGGCTATCTCGACCCCTCTATCAACAGCCCTCATATTGATCTCAATAAATTGAGGTCTGACAGTTTCCCTTATAGCTTCTTTCAGATTCTCTGGTGATATTATCCCAGAAATCCCACAGAATATTCCTAACATCAACATATTGGTTACTAACTTATCTCCCAATCTCTCAGCTTCATCTGTGGCAGGAATCCTGTAAATCGCCTTTGCTTTTTTCTCTATTAGCTCAAAATATTTTATATTAGATTCGTCAGCAATGACAATAGTCTTTCCAAATTGGTATCTCGGGGATAATGTATTTAGGGAGTGCTGATTCATTACTATCCAATAATCAGGGTTGAGTACCTTCGGGTAATCCACTTCCTCATCCGATATCACTACTTCAGACCTCGTCGACCCTAGCCTGGCCTCTGGTCCATAAGTATAAGTCGATGTCGCATAATAATTCCCTAGGACCGCTGCTTGAGTTAAAACAGCCCCAGCTACAACCACACCCTGACCACCGAAACCGGATATCATGACCTCTATCCTCATAACCACCACACACCCTTCGAGATTATCTCATCCCTCTTCTTTAACCTATCAAACCACTTCCTCTCATAGCTCTCCTCAACCTCTAGGATCTTCCTCTCCTCTTCCTCATCGACTATCACTTGGATCGCGAAATCCGGGCAATAGAGCTCACATAATTTGCAAGCTCTACATTGCTCAATCCTGGCTGCATATGGCTTCTTTATCCCCCTCCAGTTCCTCTCCTCCTTTATCTCAAGCACTCCCCATGGACAAGCCCATATGCAGAGGTAACATGCCTTACAGAGCTTATCACTAACGGCTATTTGCCTTACCCTAGCGGCTGACATAATTATCTCCTCCCAACTCTCTCCTTGAGGAGCTTAAGCCTCTCAGTATACTCCATAACTTCAGGCTTGTGGAGGAACTCCCCAACTATTATCTTACCCTTAAGCTCCTCCGGACTCTTAGTAGCTGCAACGCTTACAGGTATCGAGTTCTCCTTGAACCACTGCATTATATCCCTAGGATCCGACTTGTTGAGGACATACCTCCCCATGAAGGTGGGGCACTGAGATATTATCTCAACGACAGAGAAGCCCTTATGCTTCACCGCTTTCTTTATACTGTTCTTAGCTTGAATTACGTGATAAGTCGTCCATCTGGCCAAATAAGTAGCTCCGGCAGCTTTCATCAACTCAATTAAGTCGAAGTTCGGCTCTATATTCCCATAAGGTGTGGTCTGAGTTATAGCCCCCTCCGGCGTTGTCGGGGCCATCTGACCTCCCGTGAGGGAGTATACCATGTTAGTAACGATGATAGCAGTGAGCCCTATATTCCTCCTAGCTGCATGGATGAGGTGATTCCCTCCTATTGCCATTGAATCGCCATCTCCCATTACTACAATGACATTGAGCTCTGGCTTAGCCAATTTTAAGCCGATAGCGAAGGGAAGCGCTCTACCATGTAGTGTATGAGCTACATCACTCCTAAAGTACAACGGGGTCCAACCAGAGCATCCTATCCCACTAACGAAGGCTGTTCTCTTCCACTCTTCCTCTCCTAGTTCTTCAAAGGCCATCAAGATCATCCTCTCAATTATCCCTATTCCGCAGCCGGAACAGAAAGCGTGAGGCAATAGTTCAGTTCTCATATATTTCTTCGCGAGTATATGCTCGAAATTCTCCTCCTGAATCATATAATCACCTCGCAGCCAGCTTCACAGCTGATAAAATCTCATCCGGATTATGTAAGACCCCTCCAACCTTAGGGACCGAGAATACCTTACAATGTCCCTTAGAAGCCCTCTCAACCTCCCTGACGATCTTGCCCATATTCATCTCAGGGACGACGATAGACTTCACCTTGCTAGAGAGCTCTTCTATTAGTTTATCGTAGAAAGGCCATAGAGTTATCAACCTCAGCATCCCGACCTTTATTCCAAGGTTTCTAGCATCTTTCATAGCCTTCAGGGAAGTCCTCGCCGAAGAACCATATGTGACTATGGCTACATCAGCATCCTCGAGCCCCCTCTCCTCATACATCGCTATTTTCTCCACGTTCTTCTCTATCTTATAGTAGATCCTCTTTATCTTTCTCTCAGCGATAGGCTGCCCCATACCGATCCTGTGCCCGAATTCGTCATGCATTACGCTTTCAACTAGCAAATTATAGCCCTCCCCGAATGCTGGCATCGGGCTCACCCATTCCCCGGGCTCTGGGAGATAAGGTATGAACTCCGTTGGCGGGACAGAGGGCTTCCTCCTCTCAACGATCTCTATCTCACCCGGAGGGGGGATCTTTATGGGTTCCCTTATGTGAGCCACTACTTCATCAGAGAGAATGATAACAGGATTTCTGTAGATCTCAGCCAGATTGAATGCTTTTATTGCTAAATCGAACATCTCTTGAGAGCTCCATGGTGCAAGCGCGATTATAGCATAATCTCCATGGCTACCCCATCTCGCCTGCATCACATCGCCCTGAGACGGTAGCGTGACTAAGCCCGTTGAGGGCCCACCTCTCATGACATCGACCAAGACTATAGGGGTCTCCGTTATTACCGCGAAACCCAAGCCTTCCTGCATGAGGGAAAAGCCAGGCCCACTAGTGGCTGTCATAGCCTTCAGACCACCCCATGAGGCCCCTATTATCGCTATTATGGATGCGAGCTCATCCTCCATCTGAATGAATATACCTCCAACCTTTGGCAATCGATTGGACATTCTCTCAGCGATCTCTGTGGAAGGGGTGATTGGATAACCAGCGAAAAAGCGACAGCCAGCTGTAATTGCTCCTTCAACTAAGGCATCGTAACCAGTCATCAATCGCAGTTCTCCTGGCAAAAGCTAACACCCCCTATCCGGACCCGTATAATTGAAAAATTTAACGTTATACTAAGAGCTTACCCTCTGTATCGATCTCCCCGCTCCTTATCCTGCTGGAGGATATAGGCTTGCCATCTTCAGCTAGGATGAGTGGAGTAACTATTATCTTGAGCTCATTCAATCCCTTCTCCCTCCTCCTCTCGTTAACGGCTAGAGCCCCTCTGTAGCTCTCAGTCGATACTATGATAACATCAGCATCCTCGATATCGGCAGCGGGACCTATTGGATCAAAAATTTTTACAATTTCATAGGAGACACCTCTCGAATTCAGGAACTCCCTGAGGGATATCTCCCTCTCCTCAAAGGGAAGGATCTTATCTGCTAGGGGCTTCGATTCTATTAGGGGCCCATCTGCTAATCCAACGATTAGGCTCTCTGCCACCTTACAAGCGAGATCCAAGAGCTCTTTGTGCCCTCTATGAAGTCTATCGAAACTACCTCCGACTACTGCCTTCCTAAAAGGTTTTCTACAACATCCTTTAGTCTCCAAGACTCACCCTCCTTGATCAGAATGCCCTCCTCGAATACCTCTATCTTACCATCGCTCAGCTTCACTAGATGTTTGATACCGAGTTCCTTAGCCTCATCGAAATTCTCAGGACTCCAAACGACAAATATTATCTCTTCCGGCTTAAATCCCTCGGATAAAACACTTTTAAGGGAGATATCTTTCCCTATCCAGATCTTATGGGCGATATGATGAATACCTAATCTCAGGACCTTCTCCCATTCCTTAACAGGCTCTCCCCTCGATATCACACCTATAATAAGTCCCATATCCCTCGCTCTCATGACGAGCTCCATGATGCCGGGCTGAGGCCTGAGGAAGGCTCTCTTCACATCATGATATGCGATCACTCCAGCAGCTATCACCCTGAAATCTTTCTTTAACCCTAATCTAATCATCATCTCATCGAAGTGGAATGGGTAATCTTCTCCCTTATCCTTAATGACCTCTATCAGCGTCTCCATGGCTATCTCGTGCTCTATCGGAAGGCCAGCTTCCCTCATCGCTGTAACAGCCCACTCCCTAGCTACTGCTTTGAGGAGCCTGGAATTGTAGATCACGTTGTCCAATTCCATCAGGAGTAGTTTCATCACCTCACCACCTTAGTCAGTCTCTCAGGCTTATCGGGGTCTAGTCCCCTTAAAATAGATACTTCTAGTGAGAGCAACTGCATCGGGACTACTGCAACTATGGGGGATAGCTCATAGCTGATCTTCGGTAGTTCAATATCCCCTCCTTCATCCACATTGATCACATCACCTCCAAGAGATCTCACCCTCTGAGCTATATCCTCTATCTCCGATCCTAGTATTAAGAATACGGGAGTTCCCTTGGTGAGGAGCTGTATCGGACCATGCAAAAACTCTCTCGCTGAGTAACCTACGTAGTGCAGATTAGCAGTCTCTCTAAGCTTTAGAGCAGATTCTAAAGCTGTAGGATAATTTGGCCCCTTTCCTAAAACGAATCCAAACTCCTTTTCCCTTATAGCATCAGCATAGATTTTATAATCCTTACGTAAGATCTCCTTGATGACATCAGGGACTCTCTCAAGCTCCCTCCTGAGCTCTTCAATATCCTTACCTCTGATCTCCGCTAACTCGAGTGAGAGAAGGTAAGAAGCTGCGAGTTGTGTAGTGTAAGTCTTCGTAGCAGCTATAGCCCTCTCCTCCCCAGCCCTAGTAATTATCGATAAATCAGAGATCTTATAGAGAGTGCTATTCCTAGTATTCGTTATCGAGAGAACGGGAGATTCAGGGGAAGCTTTTCTAAAAGCTTCTACAGCATTTATAACATCTATACTCTCTCCACTCTGGGAAATCGCTACGAGAGATGAATTGACGAGCTCCCCTGGGATCCATTCCGGGAGCTCTGATGCTGGTATTGCAGTTGCTCTCAAGCCAGCTATCCTGGAGAGGGCCCTGCTCAACACTAGTGAGGAATGATAGCTTGATCCACTGCCAGTGACGTATATGAATGAATTATTCAGTAATTTAGCGGCTTCACCCGTCTCATCAGAGCACTCCTTAAGTGTTCTCGCGATGGCCTCGGGTTGCTCATTTATCTCAGCTCTCATATAAGCTCCGGGTTCCTTAGGCATCATTGCTCTATCGGATAAAGTTAATTTATACGTATGGTCACTAGACTTATGGACGACGAGTTAGTGAGCTTCTTCTCCAGACTCTCGGAGAGTTTTGGTCCATCCGGGTTCGAATCCGAGCCAATTAGCTTAATCAAGGAGAGATATTCGATTTTTTCAGAGAGTTCAATAAGAGACGGTCTCGGATCTCTCATACTCAAAAAATCTGGGGAAACTGAAGGGCCAAAAGTTATGGCTGCTGGCCATGTCGATGAGATAGGATTCATAATAGTCTCAATAGAGGATAATGGATTCCTGAAGTTCGAAACTCTGGGTGGATGGGCCTCAACGACGTTACCAGCCCAGAGGGTCATCGTGAGGACGAAGAAGGGGGATCATGTGGGGGTGATCACTAGTAAGCCCCCTCACTTAATGACCCCTGAGGAGAGGAATAAGCCCATCGAGATAAAGGATCTCTTCATAGACGTAGGAGCCAAGAATAAGGATCAAGTGAAGGAAATGGGGATAAGGATAGGGGATCCAGTCGCTCCTCTAGCGCCCTTTGAGGTATTGAGAGGAGGGAAGGCCTGGCTTGGGAAGGCCTTCGATGATAGAGTTGGCACTCTAGTCGTCATGGAGGTCCTCAGAAATCTGAAGGAGAGGGGGGTTAATCATCCCAATACTTACTACGCTGTCGCGACTGTGCAAGAGGAGGTCGGATTGAGAGGCGCTGAGACAGCAGCTGATGTGGTCAATCCTGACGTCTTCATTGCGGTAGATGTCGATATAGCGGGTGACTCTCCGGGGATATCTTCAGCCGAGGCCCCAGCGAAGATGGGGGAGGGTGTCTCAATAATAACTTGGGATAGGAGTATGATACCGAACTTCAAGTTGAGGGAGTTCGTGATAGAAGTCGCAGAAGAGGAGAATATCCCCTATCAGCTCTCAGCGGTCAAAGGAGGGACGGATGCTGGAAGGGTTCATTTACACAGTAAGGGAGTTCCATCAGTCGTCCTCGGAATTCCTACGAGGCATATACACTCCCATAGCTCGATACTCTCTCCAGATGATGTTGAGGCTGCAATTAAGTTACTCTCAGCTCTCGTCAGGAAGATGGATTCTAACATAGTGAGGGGGTTCCAAGAGCTTTGAGTGAGCTCACATTAAGCGCACCTATCTCTTGGCTCGATGGTATAGACGTGAGAACAGGTAGGATAGTGCAGGAAGGCCACCCTCAGAAGGGGGAGAGTATCGCTGGCAGAGTCGTGAGGTTAAGGGGATCCACGGGCTCGACGGTAGGAGCTTATATCTTCTTCGCACTGAAGAGAAATAACACTGCACCATTGAAGATAATTCTAGAGGAACCAGATAGTGTCACAATAGCTGCTGAGCTCGCTGGGATACCTGTCGAGCTTAAAGGGGTTAAAGAAGTGAAACTTGAGGATGAGGAGATCGATGAGAGCTTAAAGAGGTATCTGGAAAGGGAGGCATCCATCTCAGGGGCTCAGGGGTTCGCGAGGATAAAATCAGTCCATATATCAGGCGTATCTTATGCTACCATAGGGGACGCTGGGAGGGAATGGTTATCGGAGGTCGCCAACAAGATCAAGTTCAAGGTGACTGCTACGACGAACCCTGCTGGGATGGATCTAATTAGTTGGAGGGATATGGGAATACCGGAGGGCTTCGCGAGGAGGCAAATAGAGATAATCGATTCACTCATTGGAATGGGGGCCCTACCGACCTTCACTTGTACCCCCTACCTCTCTGGCAACCTCCCGGTTTACGGTGAGAGCGTCTGTTGGGGGGAATCGAGCGCTGTAGCTTTCATAAACAGCGTTATAGGGGCTAGATCGAACAGAGAAGGCGCTACGAAGACAATAGTGGCAGCAGCCACAGGATACACTCCTCTTTACGGGAAGCATTTAGATGAGAATAGGGTACCCAACTTAGCAGTTTACTCGGAGCCCCTAGAGAACTTACTCCACTACTATTTACTCGCATATTACATTGGGCTTCACTATCCCGATTCATTACCTATCTATAACGTTAAGAGAGCCTCTTTACCCGAATTGAAGGCACTTGCAGCCGCTGGTGCAGCCTCAGGCTCAATAGAAATGTATCATATACCTGGAATCTCTCCTAACAAGGCCTTTGATACTTTAAAATCGATTCAAGTCACTAAGAGGGATCTATTAGATCTCCGTGAGGAGTTAAGCTCCTTCGATGGGGGTACTGATCTCGTAGTACTCGGTTGCCCCCATCTATCCCTTCAGGAGATTAAGGAGCTCTCAGAGCTGATGGATAGGAGGAAAGCACTCGTCAGATTCTGGATATTCACAGCTAGAGCATTCATGCCCCTAATAGAGAAGTTAAAGTGGAAGATCGAAAGATTTGGAGCTAGTATATGGTATGATACTTGTATGGTCGTTTCCCCTCTCGAGGAATTGGGGATCAAGAAAGTGACCACGAATTCCGCGAAAGCAGCGAAATATCTGAGCAGCTTGAGGGGTTTGGAAGTAGAGCTATTAGATATAAAAGAGATAATAGAGAGGTACAGTGTCCCCGAATAGTATTTAAATCCCCAAATATGCTTTCTTCACATGTTCATTTCCTAGAAGTTCCCTTCCAGCGCCCTCCATGACAGTAGTTCCGTTTTCGATTACATATGCTCTATGGCTGACATTTAGAGCCATGTAGGCGTTTTGCTCAGCTATTAAAATGGATATCCCTCTCTCCCTATTTATCTGTTGTATCGCATCGAATATCCTATCGACCATTATGGGTGAGAGTCCAAGCGATGGTTCATCGAGCAATAAGATCCTCGGAGCTCCCATCAGGCCCTTAGCTATAGCTAGCATCTGCTGCTCCCCTCCGCTCAGGGTCCCGGCTAACTGCTTCCCCCTCTCCTTCAGAATCGGGAAGAGGGAGTAGACGAACTCAAGGTCGCGTTTCACACTTTCTTTGTCCTTCCTTAAGAAAGCCCCCATTTCGAGGTTCTCAATGACAGTCATCTCGGGGAAGAGCCCCCTTCCCTCTGGGACGTGTATGAGGCCGAGTGATGCTATTTGGAAGGGTTCCTTACCAGCTATACTCTGACCATCCATTATTATATCGCCGCTGTTAGGCCTTAAAAGACCAGAGATCACTCTGAGAGTCGTCGTCTTACCTGCACCATTAGCTCCTATCAGAGATACTATTTCGCCTCTCTCAACCCTTAGCGAGACTCTCTTAAGAGCTAGTGCCTTCCCATAAGATGCGGATACATCCCTAACCTCCAACATGGAACCTCTCCCCCAAATAAGCCTTTATCACCTCTTCATTCCTCCCTATTTCCTCAGGAGTTCCTTCAGCGATCTTCCTCCCGAAATTCAGGACTATTATCCTCTCGCATATCCCCATTATGACCCTCATGTTGTGCTCTATCACTACTGTAGTCATGCCGGATTCCCTCAATCTTCTCACTACATCCATCACTTCATCCATCTCAGTAGGGGTAAGACCTCCAGCGGGCTCATCTAACATGAGCAATTTCGGCTCTGATGCGAGGGCTCTAGCTATCTCAAGCCTCTTTCTCTCACCTTGAGGCAGTGCTTCCGCTAGGAAATCCCTCCTATGAGCTAATCCCACGAATTCTAAGATCTCATTAGCTCTCTCAATTGCCTCACTTTCGGTGATGCCTCTGACTATACCCTTCTTCACGTATATGGGGACGAGCACGTTATCTATCACCTTCATCCCTAGGAAGGGCCTGACTATCTGCCAAGTCCTCAAGATCCCCATTTTAGCTATCTCATTTGGCTTTTTTCCAGTTATCTCATTGCCCTGAAAGAGGACCCTGCCCCTATCTGGCTTATAGAAGCCAGTTATCACGTTGAATAGCGTAGTCTTACCTGCACCATTAGGGCCTATTATCCCGAATATCTCTCCCTCTTTGACACTAAAGGTGACATCATCTACAGCTACAAGCCCTCCGAATCTCTTAGTGACATTATTAACCTCCAATATCATCCTCTCACCTTCCTGATTATGAACTGGAGGAGCCCATAGATCCCTGATGGGAAGAACTTCATCACTATCACTATGAGGCCGCCGTATATTAGATACCTGTACTCCAGGTAAGGCCTCAGGACTTCCTGAAGGATTGTGAGCAAAGCCGCTCCCATCAACGGACCTATCAAAGTCCCGAATCCACCTATTATCGTCATAGAAAGTATGTTTATTGATTCGGAGAGCGCGGACATCGCGGGGCTTATGTACCTTATATAATGAGCGTAGAGACCACCTGAGAGACCTGCGAAGAACGTCGCTATGATGAAGGCGAAGATCTTGAAGAATGGTACGTTAACTCCGATGGAGAGTGCTGCATCCTCGTCCTCCCTTATTGACACTAATATCTTACCTATTCTCGACTTAGTGAGTAGATGCAGGAAGGAGATACTGAGAAGAGTCAATATCAGGGCGATGTAATAAAATGAAGACTTTATCCTGAGATCTATGGGCCCTCCGGGGAGCGGAGGGATGTTCGGTATTCCTATAGGTCCTCTAGTGAGCCAATCAAGGTTTATCAACATCAGTTGAACTATCACGCCAAAACCTAATGTTGAAATAGCGAGATAAGGACCTTTCAGCTTTAAAGATGGAATTCCAAGTATCAACCCGAATGACGAGGCCAGTATACCGCCAATTAAGATTCCTATCCAGGGACTCACGTTGAGGTTCATGCTGAGCAGTGTCGATGTATAGGCACCTATAGCGTAGAATGCCGCATGTCCCAGTGAGAGCCTCCCCGTGTAACCCACTAAGATATCCAAGCTAGCTGCCGTTATCGAGTACAGCATTATCATTATCGCTATATGAGTAACGTAATCCCCGGCTAGAGGCAGGGGAAGGAGTAAGATAAATGCTAAAACGTAATATTTGAGATCTTTAATTACGAGATCCTTAGTTATCCCTAACATCAGCTCCTCCTCCCTCCTAAAATGCCCTGAGGTCTGAACCAGAGGACTAAGATCATTATAACGAAGGCTACCACTTGCCTATACTCAGTCCCGAGGAATACGCCTCCTAAGCCCTCGGCAAGCCCTATGAGAAATCCAGCGAGTATACTACCGACTATGTTGCCCATACCTCCCGTTATGACGACTACAAAGGCTTTAGCAACGACATCCAATCCCATGGTCGGATATACATTGTATATGGGCCCCAAGATCCCTCCAGCTAGTGCTGCTAAGGCGGTGGAAATCAGCATCGTTACATCATATATCCTGTAGGTGTCTATCCCCACTAGGGCGGCTGCTGATGGGTTCTGAGCAGTAGCCCTTATCGCCTTCCCCGTCTTAGTTGCCTTGAGGAATGTGTATAATATGCTCAATGAAGCTAAAGCCATGAAGAAAGTCATTATCCTCGCTAGAGAGAAGGAAAACCCTCCCGGGAGTTTTATTATATGTGATGTGAGGGCGCTGGGTATCGCTATAGGGATGGGCCCCCAGATAACCAATGCAAGATCTACGAAGAGTATCGAGAGCCCTATCGTCAGCATGATGAATCTTAAGTCCTGGAAAAAGAAAGCTGCTGCTCCTTTAGCCTCTCTAAGCTCTCTGTAAAGTGAGAGAAAGACTAGTTTATTGAGAATTATCCCTAAGAATCCAACAGCTACTGCTGCTAGAGGCGCGACCACGTAGGGATCGCTACCCAGGGCGCTGACCAGTGTGTAAGTAAGGAAGGCCCCCAGCATGTAGAACTCGCCATGGGCGAAGTTGCTAAGCTTCATCACCCCGAATATCATTGTCAGCCCGACGCCTATCGCAGCGTAAATACCGCCCATCATTAGGCCCAGGAGCATCTGCTCTACTAAGAGTGACGTGGAGAGCAAGTTAACACCCCCGATAAAAAAGATGAATTTTGGGTATCAGCCACCATAAAGCTTCTCAGGAGGTATGTACTCTCCTTCTTTATCGGAATCTGGGTAGAGGATGACCCTCTTGAGCTTCCCGTCGACCTTATGCACTTGCACTAAGAGGACCTTCGTCTGAGCCTGACCCTTCTCATCGTAGTATATCGTTCCCTGAGCCCCCTCGAACCTCAAAGTTTTGATCGCTTCAGCTACCTTATCGACATCCCATGTCCCCGCTTTCTCAACCCCATATTTTAGCGTCATGAACGCATCCCAGACACCCGCGGAATACATAGCAGGCATCCTATTCCACTTCTGAACGAACTTCTGGACGAATTCTTGAGCAGCGGGCCTCTTAGATGTCGGTTCAAAGTAACTGACATGAACGAGTCCTATAGCATCATCGCCGGCTAATTGGAGGAACTCCTCACTTGTGACACCACCTAACATGCTGAACTGTTTGTAGAGGCCTATCTCGTGGGCTTGTTTCAGTATGTTAGCAGCGTCCCTTATGTTAGCAACGACGAATATCACATCTGGATTAGCAGCCTTTATCTTTGAGAGCTGAGGTGTGAAATCCGTAGTTCCAGCATCAAAGTACTCCTCCGCAACTATGGTCACACCTTTAGCTTTCACCCTTTCTCCCCAGAGTTTGAGTCCCTCTCTCCCGTAGTCATCGTTTATTCCCAACATAGCTGCAGTCTTGGGCTTCAAATGCTCAACTATCCAATCGGCATGTTGAGTCGTTTGCATCCATTGATTAGCGCAACTCCTGAAAGTATACTTGTAGCCCTGCTCAGTTATCTTAGTCGCTACGGATACAGGCACGAGGAGGAGCCTCTTGTTCTCCATGATCGTGGGTTGAACTGCTAAAGTAACGGTCGAGCAATACTCCCCTACTATCGCGTACACGTTATCTTGAGTTATCATCTTCTGGACGGCTGCTGTGCCTAAATCAGCCTTGCATGCGGTATCCTCTATGACGAGCTCTATCTTCTTTCCTAAGATCCCACCTTTCGAGTTTATCTCCTCTACAGCTAAGAGGGCCGCTTGCTTCATATCGAGCCCATGTTCAGCTAAGCCTCCTGTCAGTGGAGCGATAAGCCCGATCTTAACAGTTCCTGCCTCTGTAGGTTGTGTTGTCAGGAAAAATGCAGCTGCCGCCACTAGGATAACTATTAAAGCCACAAGACCTATCAGAAGACCTCTACTCATTGCCATAAAAACACACCCCCTGGCTTGCAGTGCACCCACTACGCTCAGCTTTACTTATAAAGCTTTAGTAAATTTTCCGAAGCATTCTCGGGGACTGCTCTAACTAATTCTTTTTGATTTAGCAAGTGAAGATATCTAGATTTTAAACAAAAGTTTTTAATAATTCCTCGGAGCCCTTGAGGGGTGATCCCGTGGCTCTGTTCAATCTGAAGGGTAGAGATTACATAACCACGAGGGACTACACGAGAGAGGAACTTGAATATCTGATTCAGATGTCTATTGATTTGAAGAAGATGTGGTACTCTGGGATAAGGGTCAAACCTCTCGAGGGTAAAGCAGTAGCTCTCCTCTTCAAGAAGCCTTCAACGAGAACTAGAAATTCATTTCAAGCGGCTGTATTTAGATTAGGTGGATTCTCTGTCTATATGAGGCCAGATGAACTTCAACTCCAGAGAGGAGAGCCAATCAAGGATACCGCTAGGACCCTGGATAGGTATTATGACGCCCTCGTCATAAGGACCTTCGGTCAGGAGGAGATAGTAGAATACGCTAACTACATGAAGAATCCTGTGATAAATGCCCTCTCAGATGAGGAACATCCATGTCAAGCCTTAGCTGACCTTATGACGATAAAAGAGAAGTTCGGGAGGTGGGATGGCCTCAAGATGGTCTATACCGGGGATATATGGAACGTAGCTCATTCTCTCATCGCAACAGCGCCGCTATTCGGCATGGACTTAGTACTAGCGGTCCCCCGTGGATACAATCCGATCGAGGAGATATGGAAGTTCGGCGAGAGGGAGGCTGCTCGTAGAGGAACTAAGCTCGAGATAGTTCACGACCTTAGGGAAGCTGTCAAGGGAGCTGATATAGTGTATGCGAATACATGGTGGAGTATGGGGAAGCCTGAGGAGACCAAAGATAAGAGGAAGGAGGATTTCGCTCCCTTCACCGTTACCCCCGAGATAATGAGCCTAGCTAAAGAGGACGCTATATTCATGCACTGCCTCCCAGCATACAGGGGAAATGAGATGACTGATGATGTGATAGAGGGCAAGTGGTCAGTCGTCTTCGATCAGGCTGAGAATAGGCTCTGGACTGAAGCAGCTATATTAGCTGCTTTGATCTAATCATTTATATTTTTCAACTATAGGGTGGTCCCATGAGCTTACTCACCATAGCCTTGGGAGGCAATGCTCTCCTCCAATATGGGCAGAAGGGGACCTTCGAGGAGCAACTAGCTAACGCTAGAGTGACGGCCAAGCAGATAGTTGAGCTCATAAAGAGAGGGTATAAAGTCGTTATAACTCATGGTAATGGCCCTCAAGTCGGTGCTATACTACTTCAGCAAGAAGCGGGGTCCTCTCAAGTTCCCGAGATGCCTCTACATGCTTGTGGTGCTATGAGCCAGGGGCTGATAGGTTATATGATCCAGCAATCGCTGATAAATGAGCTTAGGAAAGCGGGAATCGATATGCCGGTAGCAACTGTCATCACTCAAGTCCTCGTCGATAGGAATGATCGGGCTTTCAGGAATCCCACGAAGTTCATAGGTCCGTGGTACAGTGAGGAGGAGGCCAAGGAGAAGGATAAATTGGGCTGGATAATGAAGTACGATGTAGGAAAGGGGTGGAGGAGAGTAGTCCCCTCACCAGATCCGATAAAGCAAGTTGAAATAGAGGCTATAAGGAGGATGGTGGATTCCGGGATAATAGTGATAGCTTCAGGAGGAGGGGGAATACCTGTAGTAGATGAGAAGGAGCTAGAGGGGGTAGATGCTGTCATAGATAAGGATCTGGCTGGAGAGAGGCTCGCTTCCTCCTTAGGGGCTGAGGTATTCATGATATTGACGGATGTCGAGAAAGTAGCTATAAACTTCAAGAAGGAGAATCAGAAGTTCCTAGATACCCTCACATTGGAGGAAGCGAAGAAATACTATGAGGAAGGGCACTTCCCACCGGGCAACATGGGACCTAAGGTGCTAGCAGCGATCAGATTCGTTGAGCGGACAGGTAAAACCGCTATAATAACGAGCTTAGATAAAGCTATAGATGCCCTCGATGGAAAAACAGGAACTAGGATAATCAAAAAATAATTTAAATTTTTAAAACGTCTTCATAGCCCTTTAAATCCAGTAATCCGTGTCCGGAGAAGTTAAAGGCGATTATTCTCTTCTCACTATCCTTTTTAGCCTTCAAAGCCTCATCTATTGCTGCTTTTATAGCGTGATTCGTCTCAGGCGCTGGAATTATCCCCTCCGTCCTCGCGAAAATTCTGCCCGCTTCGAATACATCCTCCTGTGTGTATTTAACTGATCTTATCACGCCCCTATTCTTCAATAAGCTCACTGTAGGCGCAGCGCCGTGATATCTCAGACCGCCAGCGTGAATAGGAGGTGGCACGAAGTCATGGCCCAACGTATACATCATCAGTAGGGGCGTTATACCAGCTGTATCGCCGAAATCATACCTATATTCTCCATCAGTCAGTGAAGGGACTGTTGATGGTTCTACAGCCACTACATCATAACTCTCCTTCCCCCTCAGGACTTCCTCTACGAATGGGAAGGTGAAGCCCGCGAAGTTGCTCCCTCCACCGACGCATCCTATCAAGACATCAGGCTTCTCCCCTAGTATCTCGAACTGTTTCTTAGCTTCCAATCCTATTACTGTCTGATGGAGGAGTACATGATTAAGGACACTTCCTAGGGAATATTTAGCCTTATCATCCTTCATAGCTGCCTCTATAGCCTCACTTATCGCTATTCCTAATGATCCAGGGTGCTCAGGATCTCTCTCCAGGTACTTCCTCCCGACATCAGTCCTATCGCTCGGAGAAGGCACTACCTCAGCGCCGTAGAGCTTCATGACGAGCTTCCTGTAAGGCTTCTGAAGATAGGATATCCTGACCATGAAGACGAGAGCTTTTATCCCCATCATCATCGTAGCATAAGATAAGGCGCTGCCCCACTGCCCAGCTCCAGTCTCAGTCGTCAGGTATTCCAGTCCCTCCTTTGCAGCATAGAAGGCTTGAGCTAATGCTGTGTTCAGCTTATGACTTCCCGTCGGTGATACATCCTCCCTCTTATAGTATATCTTAGCCGGAGTCCCCAAATATTCTTCGAGTCTCCTAGCTCTATAGAGAGGGGTAGGTCTCCCTATCCTCTGATAGAATTCCTTTAGCTCCTCAGGTATAGCTATATACCTCTCCTTGGAGAACTCCTGATCTACGCACTCTTTAGGGAAGAGTGGGTAGAAGTCCTTGGGTCCAAGAGGCTCCTTCGTGGCTGGGTGTATGGGAGGAGGCAAGTCGGGGAGGTCGGAGACTATATTGTACCAGTACTTCGGTAAATCCTCTTCCTTAAGATCTATTCTCAGCACTTGAGATCACCTCCGGAATTAGAAGAACTGATAGAATCGGGTATGAGAAGGATCGGGATCATGGGAGTGGAGTGGGACTTAGAGCCAAACTAGATCCCCCATGCTCGCACCTCCAGCAGTGAGGAGCAACCTAACTTCACATTTAAAAATTTTCCTGGCAATAATTTCTGCAGTAGCTTCCTGAGTAAAGCTCGAATTCTCTGTGATTAGAGATTATCACTCGTAAGAGCTTTAAATGAGCTCTTAGCCACATATCTTAATGACTTCAATGCTCAAGGATCTCGCCGAGAGGCAGCTCCACTTGATGATCTTAGGAGATTGGAAGAGAGTTGATCCAAGACTCTTAGAATACTTAGAGGGTGAGTTAGGGACAGAACCGGAGAGAGATCCGATAGGAGTTGCCTTTTGCCTCCTAAAGATAGGGGTTTCCCCGGAGAGAGCTACTTCTCTACTGAGCTGGAAGGATTTCGAGGCTTTCTGCATGAGAGGGCTTCAAATACATGGGATGGAGGCTATTAGAGGATTAAGATTCAAGAATGATAGAAGATATGAGATAGATGTCCTCGGTATAGGCGAGAAACTTATCCTATTGATAGATTGTAAGATGTGGTCCATGAGGGGGAGATCTGGGAAAATAGAACCTGTAGCTAGAGACCACTTGAGGAAAGCGAAAGCTTTCGATGAAGCCATGAGGTCTGGATCAATAAATGGATTGATCAAGGAGGGCGGAAAATCTCAAATAATACCAGTTATAGTCTCTTGGCTCGATACAGGAGTTGTTAGATCTAAAGAGGGTGTAGCTATCATGAGTTTAAGGAATTTCCCAAATTTCCTGAATTCCCTAGATGAGTTGGAAGATTTCGTGAAGATAGATGTAGATTATAGGATCAAGATCCGAAGAGAAACTCCCTCACGGAATCTATCAGTTCTGAGATTTTGACAGTTTTCCTGAGATCCTTGGAGTATAGCGTGACTGTCTCAGTTTCCTCCTCTGAGGGCCCCACGAATGCGATGACCTTAGCCCCTATCTTATTAGCGTACTCCCTCTGAGCTGCCTGACTCCTCCTCATCAAATCCAGTGATGTGTTGAAGCCCCCTTCCCTTAGGATCCTCGAGATACGCCACGCATACCTCCAGTTCTCCCTCCTAACGCTCACAATGAATACATCTGTGTAGCTCTTCTCACTTAGATCGAAGATACCTAACTCCAGACCGGCGTCTATTAACCTCTCCACGCCCAAGCTTACGCCCGTCGCTGGAACATCCCTTCCAGAGTAAAGACCTATCAGCCTATCGTATCTCCCTCCTCCGGCTAAAGAGCCTATCCTAGGTTCGCTGACGCTAGTCTCAAAGACGGGGCCCGTATAATAATCGAGGCCCCTCACTAATGAGAGATCGAAGATGAGCCTATCGTCGGAAACTATGGAGAATATCTCCTCTAGATGATCGAGAGCTGTCTTGACTTTATCGTTTTCTATCCTTCTGAATGTCTGAGATACCTCATCGAAGCTACCCCTCGTCGAGATCAGTTCCATGATCCTATCTATTAGGGATTCATGAGCCCCCAATCTAATGAGCTCTCCCCTCACTCCATCTACTCCCATCTTATCGAGCTTATCTATGGCTCTATATATCGGGAAAGGGTTGTTTATCCCAAGTTCCTCCTCAAAAACTCCAGTTAAGAGCCTCCTATCGTTGAGCCTGACTCTGAAGTTCTCAAAGTTGAATGACTTCATGGCATCTATATTAACTGATATAACCTCAGCATCCGCTTCCGGGTATGGGCTACCGACTATATCAGCATCACATTGTAGGAATTCCCTATATCTACCCTTTTGAGGTTCCTCATGCCTCCAGACGTTCCCAATATGATACCTCTTGAAAGGGAGAGGTGTCTCAGGGTGCATGGCAACGTATCTAGCTAAAGGGAAGGTTAGCTCATATCTCAACGTGTACCACTCCTTGCTGAAGAAATCGGGGAAGATGAACATGAGCTTGTTCTCAGCTTCCTCCCCAAGCTTCCCTTTAACTGTCTCCCAGTACTCTAGAGAGGGTGTCTCGATCGGATCGAAGCCATACCTTCTGAATATCTCCTCTATTTTGCTTAAGATCCTCTTCCTGAGTATCATCATCGGCGGAGGGAAGTCCCTGAAGCCCCTCGGTATGGATACCATTAGCGACCCCTTCGGCTCGGAGACGATTGGTGAGATTATAAAGTAGCTGCGTAGCAATATTCCGATGAGCGCTGTCGTGTTAGCACTCTCTGAGGCTATAAGGACACTTTCTCTAGCTGAAGATTACCTATCAAGTGAAAAAATTTCATCACTAATAGATTTAATTGCTGAAAGTTATGCAATTGAGTTAGATCTCTCTGATAGCAGGCCTTTCCTTGAAAGCTTTGAGGTATTGAGGAGTGCCCTACTATCAAGACCTATGAGCGATGAGGATGAGAGAGTCGCTAAGATATTCGCTTATAACTTAAGCATGATCGAGAACAGATACGGGCTGGATAAGGAGGCTCTAGAGGAGAAGTTCATTAATGAAATAGAAAAACTTATGGGGGACGAATTTGCAAATCTCGTAAATATTTTCTTAAAAATTATAAAAAATTTATAATATAAGGAGTTAAACATAAAATACTCGCGTGATGTTGAAAAGGCTTTTAATAAGTAACTTAGCAAAGTTTATTAATAAATACTTCCTAGATGCCCAGATACATATGGTCGAAGAGCATGTCTACGAGCTTAGGAACGTTAGAAAGATCTATGGGACGAGAGGGAATTATGTAGAGGCTCTTAGAGGGATAAATCTTGATGTAAGAAAGGGCGAGTTTTTAGCAATAATGGGCCCCTCAGGTAGTGGAAAAACGACCCTCCTTAGCATAATGGGCCTCCTGACGAGGCCCACTTCTGGAAGCGTGAGGATAATGGGTAGAGATCTCGCAACACTCAACGATAAACAGATAACTCTAATGAGGAGGAAAACTATAGGTTTCATTTTCCAAACGTTCAATTTAGTGCCATGGCTCACAGCAGCTGAAAATATCGAGCTAGCTTTAGCTGTAGGCGAATATAATGGGAACAGAAAGAGGAGGATCATGGAACTCCTCGATAGCGTCGGGCTGAGGGGCAGAGAGAATCATAAGCCCTCCGAACTCTCAGGTGGAGAGCAGCAGAGGGTCGCAATAGCTAGAGCCCTTGCCAACAATCCCTCTATAATATTAGCGGATGAGCCTACTGGAAACTTAGACTCTGCATCAGGCCTGCAGGTTATGGAGATATTGAGAGAGTTAGTGAGGGAGGGAAGGACAGTCGTCATGGTCACACACAATCAGGCGATGGCCGAGAGGTGTGATAGGATAGCTAGGATAAGGGATGGTATCATAGTAAGTGAGGAGGTGATATCCCATGTCGAAACTTAAGGTATTACTCCTCTTATTCCTTCTCATGCTCCCCTTGTTCTATGGGGAAGCCAAGCTCTGGGGATTAACCCTAGTCGATTATAGGTGGGGAACGAGGGATCAGCCAGCCATAGTCTATGCTGGTGACGGCATAGTTTACATAACGGTCACTTTGAGAGCATATGTAGCGAAAGATTACACTTTGAGCCCCTTCGAAGCTAGTCTAGAGATCCCGGAAAACCTTAGGAGCCCGAATGGTGAGAAGGTAGTGAGAATTTCACCATCTCTTCAAATATCGAAGACTAAGTTCACTGATGGGGAATCATTTCAGTTGATGTTCCCATTAGAGGTTCCATCGACAGCTCCACCGGGTCTTTACGAGTTCAACCTCAACGTGAGCTATAGGATCTTCGATTCCGAGAACTATCAAGTCGATAGCAACTATGATCTCTTCACCTTCAACCTTGAGGTTAGATCGGCCTCTCCTGTCTATGTTTACCTGAAAGGTAGCGCTATAGAGGGAGATACCTCAGTTCTAACGCTTAAAGTTGTAAATGGAGGCACTGAGGACGTCCAGATATCCTCAATAGTTCTCAGCTCGTCCTTCATAAGGTTGCTGAATCCTAATGTGGGGAATCAAGCGATCCTATCCCCGAACACCTCTACGGTCTTCCAAGTGGGGACCTTTGTGGAGAGGGGGACGGGAAGAAAGTACGATAGGGTAGCTGTCACCGTACAATATAAGAGCGGAGGAAGGTATTATTCTATATCAGAAGTATTCACAGTCCCTATATTCAAGACAGAAGCTACTGAGAATAAACCAAGCCTCATAGCCTTCTCTAATGAGAGCTCCGCCTATGGCGGAGTGCCTAAGAACATAATGATAACTATCGAGAATTCAGGGGATGAGACCGCTAGGAAGACGAGGGTCCAGATATCCTCACAGACGGTATCGATAGTTGGAGCTAATCTCTTCGATCTCGGGGATATCATGCCGGGGGAGAAGAGAAATATCACGCTTAGGGTACTCCCGCTCGAGGATTACTCCTTATATCAAATCGTATTGCAGTTCACTTACAGGGAGTTCGAGAGCGGCTTGGATGTCGAGAAGCAGACTAGCGCTCAGATAGGACTGGAGAGAGTTCAAGAAGCTAAGGTAGTGTTTTCAAGTGCTAGCGCTACCTATAGTTCGGGGAGGCTGAGGGTCTTCGGTAACATAGCGAACGTCGGTGAGAGGGATGCGAAGTACGTTAACGTGACGATATACTCAGGAGCTTGCGCGGGTACTTCAACATATATAGGGGATCTGAAGAGCGGAGAGAGCACAGGTTTCACCCTCTCATGTGAGACAGGAAGGGTAACGAGAACATTAGGTATCTCCGTCGGTTATCTAGCTTCTCCTGGAAACTGGAAGGAGACAAGGATGGAAGTCGCTATCTCTGGGGGTATAGGAAATCTGACGGGCAATTTGACCGGTAGAACGTTCGGAAACATGAGCGCAGCGAGGGTCAGCCCAACGACTAACATAACTTATTGGGCAGTTTGGCTCGCAGCCGGTCTAGTGGTCGGATTGGTTATCGGGAGATTACTATTCAGGAAGAAGGGCGAGGAGGTGCTGGATCAAATTGAGGCTCCTTGATATACTCAAGTTCTCATTTAAGGCTATGAGGAGCAGGAAGAGGAGGACCTACCTCACTCTCCTCGGTATTTTCCTTGGAGTATTGACTCTAACCGCAGTGGTATCTTATGCCGCTGGCTATGGGGCTGTTATACAGAAGATAATAAAAGGAGGGAGTTTGAGGGTTATCTATCTCATTCCTAGGGAGACCTCATTCACTGAGTCTGACTTAGCTAAGGTAAGCATGATAGATGGGGTAGAAACTGTAATCCCCATGATAAGGATTTTCGGCGAATTCAATGTCATGGGACAGAATATCAGAGCCAGTATCGTTGGATTCGATGTCAATTACGTGGAGGAGCTCTTCCCGGATCTAAAGCTTCAATTCGGAGATTGGCCATCGAATCAAGCTGAGCAGGCTGTGATAATAGGGAATAACATATTAAGCCAGATTCCTGTTGAAGACGCTAGAGATCTAATTGGATTAGGCGTTAGGATCTCCATTGGCAGTTTCATCAGTCAGGGAAGCATAAGAGGGACTATTTATGGAGTGCTAGCGCCGTACGGCACTTCACTAATGGCAGATGTCGATAACTCAATACTTATCCCCTTAGATTACGCTATGAATATGTATCAAAGGTTCTACAACAGGAGGGACTACCCGACTCTCGTCGTGATCGTTGATGATGTGAATAGAATAGATCAAGTTGTTAGTGAGTTGAGGGATGAATATGGGGATTCAGCATACCCTATAGCTATGAGGGATCTTCAAAGGGCTCTAGATACACTGATAAATACTTCAATAATAGCCTTAGGCTCTATAGCTGTGATGACTATAGTGGTAGCATCCGTCGGGATAATGAACGCTATGTACACTACGGTCACGGAGAGGACCAGGATAATCGGGGTTATGAGGGCGATGGGAGCATTCCAAAGGGAGATAATGCTTTCATTTCTGTTTGAAGGGGTGATAATGAGTGCGATAGCCATTATACTTGGGATTATCGGTGGTTATGCTGGGGCTATCTTGCTCTCTCAATTGATGTCATTAGCTATAGGTGGAGGCAGTGCGTCCAACGTTAGGGCGACAAGTAGAGCTGGTGGAATGCAGGGTGGTATAAGTCTCTCTGTAACGCCAGTCCTCCCGCTGGAGTACGCACTCACAATAGCGGGAGTCACACTCTTGATAACGCTCATAGGAGCTATACCACCCGCTCGCCAGGCAGCTAAGTTAGAGCCTGCTAAAGCCCTGAGGTTCGAGTGATTCCCTCTTATTTTTTATGATGGAGTCCGCCCAATGAACAACCCTTTCCGCTATCTCGAGACCCGCCTCTAGAGATCGAGGATCCGGAGGGTCGGAGCTGAGGGAAAGCATATACTTACTCTCGAAATCCTGGAGCTCCCTCTCTCCTATAGGGGGCCTGAGCTCGATGGGGATTAGATGATAAAGGGATAGGGTGCTATCATAAGGGGCGTCTACCTCGAGTCTAGATAGGACTAGCTTGAATGAAAGTTGTAGTACTCTCCTCAAAATTGTAAAGGATTCCGTATAATTACCCATAGCCTTAAGATCGAATGCCTCCTTGAGAAGCGCCTTTACATCTTCCATCATGAGTCCTCTCTCATGCTGGGCAAGTGCGCTGGATTTAAACATAGGTGAGGGATGCTTCCAGACTGGGCTTAATTTGATTGAGGTCAGGAGGCTAGAATCGGGTCATGAGAATCATTGAGATGATCCTCAGTATTTTTGAAAGACGGGCCCGGCGGGATTTGAACCCGCGACCCCCCGGTTAAAAGCCGGGTGCTCTTCCATTCTGAGCTACGGGCCCACAATGTTCGGCTTCTCATATAACTCGAGAATAAAAACTTTAGAGGGGAGAAGCCCCTGCAAGCGTTTATTTTTTTAAACTTAAAACCCCAAATCTATAGAAAAATTCATGTTTTATATCAAAAATATTAAAATTTGAGGGGTCAATGAGAGAGCTAGCAACCCCTTTGCCATCGAACTGAGCCCCATGAGGGAAACTAAAGAAATCATGTTTTCCTCGCCTATTAACGGTAGGTTCAAGCATCCTCTGTAGTATCTCACTCTAACTTTTCTCATCTCAACAATCGACTCTCTCACGACTTTCTTCAATTGATCCGCTATTTCCATCAAACAATCAATCTTCCCCTCGCACTCGCGACCCAATGGATTGTATGCCACTCTCGTCGCTAAAGTCTCATGAGTATCCGTTGTCGATACTATTAGCTTCGTTCCCTCGACCGAATTGAAATCTAGAAAGCTCCTGAGATCTGGCACCATATTATTACAATCTATTGAGAGGTAAGTTACCGTCTCTTCACCTAAGGAGATGCTGAGGGCTCTAACTCCCCCTCTGCCTAGGGATCTCAATCCAGGATTCGACTTAGAGAACCCTACGGAAACCTCGTTATAACAATCGGATGAAAGCGCTTTTCTCCCAGCTTTAATAAGGAGATCAAGAAGCTCATCCCCCAATTCGGTTCCGGGAAGAACTCTGATGTACCAATCATCCAGTAGGGAATCGTGCCTATCGATGATCGAGACATCCATGCCCAAAATCCTCGAGAGGATATCCTCGAACTCCCGCGGAATATCCTCGAAACTTCTCAGTGGATGACCTGAGACAGTGAATAAGATGGAATCACATATCCTCTGGGCAGTGACCTCGAAGTGCTCAGATCTCTCGTAGAAGAGCTTTCCAATACAGCATTCTGATGCTCTCTCAAAGCCAAGGGAGATTTGATCCAGCAACCTCTCGACGACTCCTCTAGAGGGCAGGTTCCTCTCATGAGAACATGATCTCCTCAGGAACAAGGTGTCCGATCTCTTATCAAATCTTTCAACCACTTTGAACGGTAGATCATAGCTACCGAATTTAAATGGGCCTGGATGGGTATCTATAGCAATTATAGACCGGTCTCCTAATATAATGACGTCGAAACTGACCTTGCCCTCCTCACTCCTTCTCTCTAACGCCTCCTCTATTATCTTACCTCTACCAGCTAGCACTATTTCAGCTAGAGCCCTTATAGCTTCAAAGCCCCTCAAACCTATAGCATGCCCAGTTACAGCACTCAATATTCTTTTAAAGAGATAAATTGAAATGAAAGATGTCGATATAGATAATAATATTCTCATAGAAGGCTCAATTATTAAGAAAAGCGCAGCCAATAGGAATGGAAGGGATTTTGACCTGATAGTAGCGCCCAGCGACCACGTTATGAGGGACGCTAGGAACACTATAGTATAACTCATTGAAAAGGCTGCAATCCCAATTGAGCTTAATATGGAATCTATCACTAAAGGAAGTGAGATGAACGCAGATATCCATAAAGATCTCCTGGAGTCTAGATAATCCGCATCTCCATTCGTCGTGATGAATGACAAGAGGGGAACAATAGTGGATAAAATCAGATATTTATGTGATAGCAGTGGCCCTTTAAATAAGTATGCGAGAAATATGGAGAGCAAAATAATCGCTATGGTAAATAATATGGCCTCTCTCCTCCCAGGAAGCGAGAAAAGATCTTTACTTCTCCTTTTGGCTACATCTATAGCTGAATTATCACTCACTTCTGTAACACCACTCACACATTGATAAAAAACTTTTTATTCGAATACGGGTCAGTGTAGATGGAGCCATGTACTCCATAGTAATGTTGGGAGGTGTTAGTTTATGCCGAGAGTGAAGGGTGTAACTGCTAAGGAGATAGAGATACTGAGGAAACTGGTCGAAAACGGGAGAGTGACTTTCACTCAGATATCTAGAGATCTCAATATGAGCCCGGCAGGTGTTATGAAGAAGGTAAGGAAGCTCGAGGACCTCGGCATCATAAAGGGGTACACAGCACTCGTCGACCACGCGAAGCTAGGTAAGGGTAGTAAATATATAATCTTACTCGAGGTTGAGCCAGGGAAGCATAATGAGGTAGCCAAGAAGATAGCATCTATGCTCGAGGATAACATTTTAGAGGTCCATGAGATAACAGGGCAATTTGATATAATCGTCAAAGTGATCGCGGGAAGCCAGCAGGAGCTCAATGACGTCCTGAGGAAGATACAGATGATACCTGGCGTCAGGGATACGAACACATCTCTGATCTTAGATACTACGAAGGAGAGACCATCGATAGTACCATCTGAGATACCGGGGATAACTAAGAAAGGTTCATAACTCCACCCAAGTATTGCTCAATGCAGAAGCCTCAATACTCATTTTTTTAAGGATCTTAGCGAATTCCTCAGCGTAACCATATACAGTGTATACTCTACTTGAGTTCGAGAGCTCTATAATAGTCAATAAATCATAAAAATCAGCATGTGCGCTTAAGGGAAAATCGCATTCCCTTTTAGAGAGGATAGCCCACCCTGTTACTCTTGCAGCATTATCATAAGCTTTATGGGTCACATGTGCGTCTTTATGAGTATCTACTTTATATTTCAGGTCGAAGACATCGTAGGCCCCGCTCACATCAGCAATCCTCTTGGATACAGATACCTCTAAGTTAGTATATCTGTTCAATATAGCGATAACTTCCTGGGATTTCCCAATTAGATAAGCGCTTAAAATAGGAGATTTACCACTCATTACCTCTTTAATGACCCATTTTGATAATCTAGCTCTTGTAACTTCTTGATCTGGAAATCTGAATTTAGGAAGGCCGTAAGTGGCCTCCGTTATCAACACATCCGCTTTAGGTATCCTCGCGGGGGATTCAACCGTGAGGCCGCCGTGGAGATTAACGTCCCCCGTGTAAAACAGAGAGATGTTCCCACAGTTTATCAGGAAGCCAGAGGATCCATATATATGGCCCGCAGGGAACGCGTATATTTCAAGATTTCCTATACTAATACCTTCATTGAAATACAATATCCTATAATGCCCTCCGTAGAGCCTTCTCAGTATCGAGGCCGTCCCAACGCTAGCGTAAATATCAGTTTTAACATAACCTACGTTCCTAGGGACATGATCTGAATGAGCATGTGATATCAGAACTGGAATCCCCTCAATGGCCCTCTTTGGATCTATTAGTATCCTCTCTCCGCACTCTATTTCGATACCGTTGCCGTATCTGAACCTCATCACATCAAGCTCACGATTGGAAGAATTTATTTTTATTGAGGGCATAGCCTCGGGGGTCATCATGCCTAAGGTGAAGAAGAGGGAGAAGGGGTTCATGCCGATGTCAGTAGCTGGAATACTCTCATTCAGTACAGATGAGGCCGGAGGATTCAAAGTACCGAGGTGGTTCCCCATTCTCCTATCAATAGCCACTGGAATTGCCGTAATAACTCTCAATCTCATTTAAAGAAGGTAGTGAGGGATGAGGATAAAAGAAGCCCAGGGACTAATCAGGGAGATCTATGGAGAGAGAGATTCGAAGAGGGGAATATTTGGAACTGCTCTCCATCTAGGGGAGGAAGTTGGAGAGCTTTTTAGAGCTATAAGGAGCAATCAATCAGATAATACCGAGGATGAGCTAGCAGATGTGTTAGCCTGGCTCTTGAGTGTCTCAGAACTTCTCTCAATTGATTTGGAGGATGCGTTCGTTAGGAGGTATGGTGGAGGCTGTCCAAAGTGCGGGAAGATCCCGTGCACATGCCCGGAGGTGTGAAGATGGATTTCATAAATGTGAGCCCCGAAGATGCCCTACTCCATGCGAAGAGAATAGCTGAGAAAATAGTAGAGTCTAAGTACGAGCCAGAATTGATAGTAGCGATATTGAGGGGAGGGGTCGTTCTGGCTAGGTTGCTAAGCGACCTCCTCGGTATCGGGGAGATAAAGGTGATGAGAGTCGTTCATTACGATGCTTTAGAATCTAAGAAGGTGGCTGAGATAGTTGAACCGATAAATTGCAGGCTGGATGGCATGAAGGTACTACTTGTCGATGATGTAGCTGATACGGGGGAGAGCCTCATCGTAGCTAGGGACCATCTGTTCGAGAGAGGCGCTTCTGAGGTTAAGATAGCTACGATGCATTACAAACCCTGGAGCAAACTTAAGCCAGATTATTATTCCGAGGAGACGGAAGCTTGGGTGGTCTATTTCTGGGAATATGCAGAAACAGTTAAATACTTTTTGAGAAAATTCCGAGATAAAGGTGAAAATTTCATATTTGAGCTCATTAGGAAGGCCAAGATACCGGAGGATATAGTCAAGTGGGTGATCGAGGGTGAAGGGGGTATACGATAAGGTCATAGAGCTATCCAGTAGGAGGGGCTTCTTCTGGCCATCCTCGAAGGAGGTATATTCAGACGCCCCGGCTGGCTTCTATACTTATGGTCCCCTCGGCGTCAGGATGAAGGAGAAGATAATAGGGCTCTGGAGGAGGGAGATAGTAACCAAGGAGGGGGTCAATGAGATCGAGACGCCAAACGTACTTCCAATAGAGGTTTTTGAGGCATCGGGTCACTTGGAACACTTCTTCGATAAGCTCATAGAATGCAGGAGGTGTCACTCGAAATTCAGAATTGACAAGCTATTAGAAGAGGCTTTAGGAATAGAAGAGAATCTTGAAGGTCTTTCTGACGATCAGCTCTTGAAAATGGTCCTAGAAAATAATCTTAAATGTCCTAACTGTGGGGCATTCGATTGGGGTGATCTAAGGAACTTCAATCTGATGTTCACACTCGCTGTAGGGGCTGAGGCCTCGAAGCCCAATGCCGCTCTTAGGCCTGAGACAACGCAGGGCAGTGTTGTCGAATTCAGGAGGACCTTCACAGTCATGAGGGGGAAGCTCCCCTTCGCTCTAGGTCAGGTTGGAAGAGTTTTCAGGAATGAGATCTCCCCTAGGAGAGCGCTTATCAGGATGAGAGAGTTCCAACAGCTTGAGGTACAGATATTCTTCGATCCGGAGAATCCAGATGAGCTATATAGGGAGAAACTCGAACCCTTCTTAGATTATAAGCTCAGGTTCCTGAGGAGGGAGGATAGGGAATCCGGAAGGATAGTGGAGATACCAGCGAGAGAGGCCCTAATGAGTGGGTACACAGTTAATAGCCTCATAACTTACTGGCTAGTCGTCTATCAGAGGTTCTTCAATGAAACTCTGGGCTTCCCTCTTGAGAGGTTGAGATATAGGGAACTGGTGGAAGGTGAGAAAGCCCATTACTCGCTCGTCCACTGGGACCTGGAGGTTTATACTGAGGATCTAGGCTGGATCGAGCTCGTAAATAATGCTTATAGGACTGATTATGACCTCTCTGGGCATATGCGAGTCTCAGGAATTGACCTGAGGGTAGCGATCCCGGAAAGCAATAGGAAGATCCTACCTCACATGTATGAGCCATCTATAGGCATAGATAGAGTTATCCTCCATGAGTTGATGCTCGCATATAGGGAGGATGAAGATAGAGTATGGCTTCAGCTCCCCAGGAACATAGCTCCTATAGAGGTAGGAGTATTCCCACTCCTCAAGAGGGATGAGTTACCGAAGAGGGCGAGGGAGATCTATCACGATCTCATAAATGAAGGTATAATCGCATTTTACGACGACTCTGGAACCATTGGAAGGAGATATAGGAGGATGGATGAGATAGGAACTCCTCTATGTGTTACCATCGATTATCAGACGCTGGAAGATGATACAGTCACTTTGAGGGATAGGGATACGATGATGCAAGTGAGAGTGAGGAGGGAGGACCTCCCAACGAAGGTAAGAAAATTCCTTAATAGCGATCTAAGTATACATGAAATATAATTATTTAGAGCAAACAGGACAATTTTTACTTTTACTTACGCTAATATGGGTAAATTCCATATCCTTTAGGTCACCTATTAGGAGCTTTCCCGCGAGGGAAGGCCCTAATCCCACAATATACTTTATCGCTTCCGCAGCGGCTATTGAAGCTACTAAAGCGGGCGTCATCCCGATGACCGGGACGGGACCTGAGTCCTCAACGTTGGGGAAGATGCACCTGAGGCATGCGGTCTTTCCAGGGACTATGAAAGAGATCGCGAAATAGAAGCCATTGATAGCGGAATAAACGAATGGTATGTCATTTCTAATGCAGAAATCGTTTATTATATACCTAGTTCTGAAATTATCTGAGGCATCCATGACGAGATTTACACCACTTAGGAGCCTAGGAGCGTTCTCCTCAGTCAATCTCTCAGTTATCCCCTCTACATATATCTCAGAGTTCTTCCTCCTCAGTTCCCTCTCAGCAACGAGGGCCTTCGGGAGCCCTAAATCCTCCTCTCCATAAAGTACCTGTCTGTGTAAATTATTGAAGCTCACTGAATCCCCATCTATTATCCTTAGATTGACGCCCGCAGAGGCTAAGTAAAGGGATAGGGGCGATCCTATGCCTCCAGCTCCAACTATGGCGACGAGGGAGCTCTTCAGCTTCGCTTGCCCTTCCTCACCTATCAGAGGGAGCTGCCTCGCGTATCGTAACATCCTCCACCCACCTCAGATAATCTTCACCAGCGATCTCTATCGGTATCACGAGAATCTCCGGTACTTCGTACGAATGCTCCGCCCTCAAAAAATTGAGGAGCTCCTGAACATGTTCCTGATGAGTCTTTATTAGGAGGAGTATCTCCTCAGCCCTCTCGATATCCCCCTTCCACCAGTACTTACTAGTTATGGGGAACATTGAGACACAGCTGGCGAGTCTCCGCTTCAATATCTTGTCTGAGAGTTCCTCTGCCTGCTTCAAGCTCTCGACAGTGGTCATCACTATCCTCAGCATCCGATCACCTACTCGAAGTACCTCTCCAAAATAATTTCTCCCTTTGGGACAATATCCACGATCTTCTTCCAGAGGGGGAATGCCACGTTATATACAGAAGCCTTGCCAACAACTGCAAATTTTGTTCCGTTATGTGAATGGCCGTGAACAGCTATATCGATGAGTCCCTCGTTCATGTAAGTCTCGTAACCTCTATGGCCCAAATACCTCCATGCTCTCGGGTTCTCGCCTCTCAGAGTCCTCATAGTAGTGGCGTAGTGAGTCAGTAAAACCGAGATATGCACTTTATCCCTCAGATCCTTAAGCATCTCACCTATTACCCTAACTCTATCCTCATATATCTCCTCTATCTTTGGTATCTTCCTCCTCTGCCAAGTCGTTGGGAGCTCAAGGCTTCCCCTCGATCCCACTATACCGATGCTAACCCCCTGGATCTCCAAAATAACGCTCTCATCGTCAAGAAATAGGACTTCCGGATTATCGCTCCTCAACGTCCCCTTGAGATCGTCGAATTCATCGTTCCCGAAGACCGCTACGATTTTAGCCCCTGTGCTAGATAAAGTATCGACGACTTCGCCGTAGTACTCTACCTTCCCTCTATCAATTATATCTCCCGCTAGTAGAATGAGATCAGCTTCCTCAAATTCGCTCGCAGCATCCTTCAGCTCTCTTAGGAATATCGGGGCATGTACATCGGAGAGTCCAAGTATCCTCATTTCCATCCCTCGCGCTATACTACTCTCGGATTTTTACTTTAACTACCATGATATCATGTGAGGAAGGGAAAGGTCCGCGCGGTATTAGAGTCGATGATCTGGGATACTAGGAACAGGAGGGAAGATTATAGGATAGTTTTCAGGGATAGAGGGATGCCTAATGATATCAACGAAGTTAGAGGAGATGAGATAGAGGTAAGATCAGATAGGATCATCCTAAGGGATGGAAGAGAGATACCACATCATAGAATAATAGCTATCTGGAGGGGAAATGAGCTCCTCTATGTCAGCCTTCATGAAAGATGACTCTATAACTCCTGATCCTATTAGGGGATCATATTTCCAGCTAACGGCAGCAATAAGTTCCTATTTCTCCTGAGGTGTGATTTTAGTGCATTCTTTAAGAGCTACAGCTTATACGGCGAATTTAGAATAACATTTTTTAAAGTAAAAGTCCCGACTCCCGATATGAGGATGAGTTATAAGGACATTATGGTACTAGGTATTTTAATAGCACTATCGGGGGAAATAATAAGCTTTTACACGGAATATGTGCTCTTAATGAAACCTTGTCTCTCATGTTACATCCTGAGGTACAGTTATCTTACTCTTATTCCAGTACAAGCAATATCAATATTCAAGAGAAAAATTGGGATTATTGCTACACTAATCGCAGTATTTATAATAATTATTTCATCTTATGGCCTGCTAGGTTACATGAATTACATCGCTAATCCATGTATTGAAGCATGCCCCTTCGGGGAGGATATAGAGGTAGGATTCAGGCTCTTCTCCCTCTCGCTGATCGGAGGGATCGTGGAACTTGCGCTAATGCTCTCAGCTATAAGACGCATGAGGGAAGTCACAGATATTAGTACTTCTAGGAGTTCCATGGAGTAGGAAGAGGAGCGAAATGTATATATAGGGTCATCAAGCCCTGCGTCTTGGTGAAGACCTTGCCAGAGATCGTCTGCCCGGCATGTGGTTACGAATTTTACCTAGATGAGGATGATTACGAGGGAGAGCTGCAGTGCCCAAACTGCGGTACATTGCTTGACGTCAGGATAGAGAGAGGAGAATTGAAGGACGTTATCCCACTGGAGGAAGGCCTAGAGGAGGAAGAGTGGTTAGAGGACGAGGACTTCTGGGAAGAGAGTGAGGAAGAGACCTTCTGGGAGGAGGAAGAGGAGTTCTAAGCTTTAACTTTTAATAGTATTTTCCGTTATTTTTCTGAAATAAAAAGGGTGTTAGAAGCCCGCTCTCTTCAGGAGGAGCTCCCACTCTCTATCAACCCACTCTTGGAACTTCTCGATCATCCATTTATTCTCTGGTCTAAACATATGCCTGAATCTCGCCTGGAGCTTTAAGTATTCCTCTACCGGTTTCTTCCTATCGGGATTCTTCGCTATAGCTAATGTAGGACCAGTTAACTTGTATTGACCGTTCTCGACCTCATATAGAGGGAAGACGCATGTTTCAACAGCCAACTTCATGATCTTAATTGTTTCAGACACCTCATTACCCCATCCGAGAGGGCATGTCGAGAAGGCATGGATGAAAGCCGGTCCCTCAGCCTCGAAACCCTTCCTAAGCTTTAATATCGCATCATTCCAGTAAGCTGAGGATATAGTCGCAGCATATGGTATCCTGTGGGCAACCATTATGTCCATTATTGGCTTCTTGAATTGTATTTTACCCTTTATGACGCTGCCAACTGGCGTAGTAGTCGTCCTAGCTCCAAATGGAGTGCCTCCTGACCTCTGGATACCAGTGTTCATGTAAGCCTCGTTATCGTATAGGACGTAGAGTATCTTATCACCCCTCTCGAAGGCTCCCGATATTGCCTGAAGCCCTATATCGTAAGTCCCTCCGTCCCCTCCGAGGACAACGACATCGTAGTCTAACTCAACGTCAGGATCACCTTGGAATCTCTTTGACCTGAAAAGCTTCTTTCTAGCGGCTTCAACACCGGAGCCCACGGCAGCTGCGTTTTCAAACGCATTGTGAGCCCAAGGGACGTTCCAGGAAGTGTACGGGAATATAGTGGTCGCGACCTCAACACAGCCAGTCGCTGTGATCCAGACTATAGGCTTCCTCGCGGCCATAGCTATCTGCCTTATTATGATTCCCGCTCCACATCCAGCACAGAGCCTATGTCCAGACTCTATAGGCCTTGTCTGAAGCTCCTTCCTAGCTAACTCCTTTATATCGGGCCTCCAAGCGGACATCACTCCCTCACCCCCACATATCTTATCACAGGTGACTCTGGCTCCTCCCTAGCGGAGAGAAGTTCCTCAAAGATTTTAACTATGAGTTTGCGTGGAAGATCTCTTCCTCCCAATCCATATATGTAATCATGTACTATGGGCCTGGAGCTCGATCCGTACAGTGAAGATCTTACCTCTGTGAAGAGAGGGCCACCCTCTCCTCCGAAGCTTATACATCTATCTAGGACGCCAACTGCATGGAACTTTGAGAGCTCCTTTCTAATTATATCTGCTGGGAATGGTCTGAATACCCTGAGCCTAATCGCACCAACCTTCTTCCCTCCAGCTCTAAGCTCATCCACTACTTTCCTCACTACACTCATCGTTGAGGAGAGCCCGAAGATTACGACATCCGCATCCTCCGTCCTGTAGGGGATCATGAAGACGGGCTCGTAAGACCTCCCGCTGATCTCCCCATATTCCTTATGGACCCTCTCTATTATCGGGAAAGTCTCCTTCATAGCCTCATTCTGCTGGACTTTGTGCTCGAAGTAATAGTCATAGAGGTCAAGTGGGCCGAAAGTTATCGGGTACTTGGGGTTGAGCATCAACGGTATCTCTCTCTCACCATGGATCCTGGGTAACTTTATCCTAGGGATCTTCCTCACACCGACGAAGTCCGAGACGACTTCGTCCGGGAGCACTATAACATTCTGGAGTGTATGAGAGATTGTGAATCCATCTAGGGTGACCATCACGGGGAATAGTGTTTGTTCAGCAATTTTGAAAGCCATTATCGTGTTATCATATACTTCCTGGGCATCCTCGCTGTATATCTGTATCCAACCGGAGTCTCTAGCTCCCATCGTATCGCTGTGGTCATTATGTATATTTATCGGGGCGCTCAAAGCCCTATTTACGACAGCCATCACAACAGGAGCTCTAGTTGAGGCTGTAATATACAGAATTTCCCACATTAGTGCTAGGCCTTGCGCTGAGGTCGCTGTAAATGCTCTAGCACCGGCTAAAGCCGCTCCCCACGCTGCACTTAACGCACTATGCTCACTCTCCACGTGTATGAATTCAGCATCCATCTCGCCGTTATTAACGAATTCCGATATCCTCTCAACTATTATCGTCTGTGGAGTTATCGGGTATGCTGAGACTACGTCGACATTACTCTGCTTTACAGCCCAAGCGACTGCCTCATCACCATTCAGGGCCATCATGGTTCCCTTAATTTGCTTCAACATATTGAACACCTCCTCAGACTCTCACCATCTGGATGGCTTTGGTAGGACATTCAACTTCACAAATGCCGCATCCCTTGCAATGATCGAGATCTGGCACTGGAACGCTCTCTCCATCCCATCTATAGACGCTATCTGGGCAGTACATCCAGCAAAGGCCGCATTTGATACATTTACTCTCATCGATTTTCGGCTGGAATACAGCCCACTCGCCTGTCGGATACTCCTTCGTGCTTATAAAAGCAACGCCACCTATTGGAAGGTCTTTCCAACCGACTAAACTGGAGCTCAAGCCCTAATCACCTCCTTCACGCGATCAACAGAGGCTTCCTTCATCGCTCTTTTCAAAGCGTTTATGTTCTTCTGGGCTACATCACCGGACCATCTCCACCTTATCCCCTCCTCAAGGTACTCGATCGGTATTAGATTCGTAGCTGCCAGGAGTAATCCAAGCATTGTAGTATTGGGAGAAGCTCTCCCGATCTCCTCTAATGCTATAGTTGTTGCATCCACACTCCAAACTTCGAATTCGTCTGAGATACTTAACTGCGATCTGATATGTGAAGGATCACTCTCAGAATTGACTAGTAGCTTACCGCCAGGCTTCAATCCTTCTATAAGCGAGGGGACATACCTGGGCTTCACTAAGCTAGGATCTATGACGATGACTATGTCGGGCTCATATATAGGTCCTCTCTCGACTATGGGCTCATCATCTATCCTATTGAATGCTGTAACAGGACCACCTAACCTTTCAGGTCCGAATTGTGGAAAAGATTGTGCATATTTTCCAGCTTTTATCGCGGCATAAGCGAGGACGGCAGAGCCACTCCAAACACCCTGTCCTCCTCTTCCATGCCATCTTATCTCTATCATGAGGAACATCACCCCAATTCAAGAGAGTAGTATAAGGTAAAAAGATATCTAATCCCTCTCCCTAGACTATCTTTATATATTCTCACTTTTTACATGAAATTTGTACATATATTCGCTCTTTATGTAATAATTCATAATAGCATCTATACAATATAAAAAATAAACCGATCTTTTTAGTAAGTCTCAAAGATATGGAAAAATATAAATCGATTAAACTAGGTATCCAACATCTTTCGGAGTAGAATGCCAACTTCAAGCGATAAACTATATGTTCAAGGGACCTCTAGAGGTAGCATCTCAACGGAACAGTCTTGTCTCATGGATCGGCTTCGAGTGGGTGCCTCCATTAATGAGGTACGGTAGATAGTGCAGATCTCTAAAGGAGATCTGGATCCAATAATGAAGCATCTGAATTGAGGTAAGGCATTTTAAGGGTCATCAATCAATCGATCGTGAATTTTTAAATAGATTCTACACATCTTGAGCCGGTGGAGGTATGTCATCGAAAGGAGGAAGGATAATAGATGATCAAACAGCCGCTCAGCTAAGAGCTAGATTTGAATCGGAGATGGTCAGACCAGTTGAAATTTTCTTATTAAAGGGGCTCGGGAATGAAGAATACTCTGAGTGGACGGAGAGCTTACTCTTAGAGCTAGGGGACCTGTCGGATATGATAGATGTAAGGGTAATAGACGTCAAAATAGATCCGGAAGCCTTGGAGGAATTCAACGTCACTAGGACTCCGACAATACTTCTAGATCCGAGGAGAGGTTATAAGATAAGATACGTGGGCGCTCCACTGGGATACGAGGCTTGGGCTTTCGTCGAAACGATAATCCTACTCAGCAGGGATGAGAGCGGATTGAGTGAGAGGACTAAGGAAATCCTGAGCTCCGTTCGCCAGATCGATCTTTCAAATGACATACATATAATGACCTTTGTCACACCGACGTGTCCGTACTGCCCCTATCAGGTCCTCCTCGCGAACAAATTCGCTATAGAATTGAAGGGGATTTTAGAGGCGGATTGCATAGAGGCATACGAGAACCCCGATCTAGCTGATAATTATCAAGTCTCAGCAGTTCCTCATAGCGTCATATTAATGAGGGAAGATGGAAATGAAGTGATCTTAGATACATCAGTGGGCTCCCAGCCTGAGGAGAAGTACGCTATGGATTTACTCAGGTCGCTGAGGTCTAAGCATGGAGAGTGAGTTACTCTTAACAAATGATGATGGGGTCCACTCAGCACCATTCAGAGCACTTTGGATCGCTTTATTAGAGGCGAAAATAGGGAAGGTAACTGTAGTCGTCCCTGAGCATGAGATGAGCGCTGCTGGCAAGGGTATAACGCTTCATAAACCCCTGAGGATAAGGAAATTGCCGGTCAAGGTCGGTGGGTTCGGCTATAGAGAGGCCTTCACAGTCAGTGGAACTCCTGGAGACGCTGTGACAGTCGCTTTAAAATTCATAATGAATTCAACGCCCGATATGGTCGTATCAGGGATAAATATAGGCGATAACATAACACTGGATAATCTATTCACGAGCGGCACGATAGCTGCTGCCTTGCAGGCCTCTATAATGGGCATAAAGTCCTCAGCCTTCAGCGTCGAGATCCCAGGAGGACAACTCAGTAGGCCGGTGGATAGGTTCCTCGCTCACGCGAGAGTAGCAGCGAGGATAACTGATTGGATCCTCAGGAGGGGGATGCCAGAGGGAGTGGACCTTCTGAACGTCAATTTCCCCTATAGGATCTCTCAAGATACTCCTATAAGGATAACGAGATTAGCTAGAGCGAAATATGAGAACTATGTGCTCGAGAGGATAGACACCAGGGGAAGTCCTTATTATTGGCTCGGTGGAAACCCTGTCCCAGTGACCGAGAGAGATAGAGGGACAGACCTCTATGCTTTGACAGTGGAGAGGGCTATTTCGATAACACCCATAACGTTAGATATGAATTTAGAGCTTCTAAATTGCGATGAAGTCAACAGAAAAAGGGAGAGGGCGCTCGAGGAACTCGAGTCGCTCGTTGAGTACTTGAGGGAGTCCTTAAAGGGGACTTAAACGTTGAGAAGGACGAGCCCTCCACTGATGATATCCCTCACGAGCTCCCCCTCAAGCTCGAAGATAGTGATTTCAACAGTCCCACCCACATAACCTTCGATCAAGTGGCCCGCCAGAGCTACCCTCTCATTCCCCAATACTACGTGTACATGAGCGAAAGGTTTACCTTCCTTCAAGCTCACGTTTCCTACTAATGAGGCGAGTTCCATAGGCTCCTCTAAATCCATATACCTATAGCTCTGAGTTTCTATATCGAAGAAAGCTATCCTACCTCTTGAAAGGAGCCCTAGCCCAAGTATAATTGCTGCTTTAATATCACTCTCTTCGCATACCCTCAAGATCTCCCTCAAGACTTCCTTCCCCTGATCCACCCTGAGTACGTGGACTTTCTTGAGGTTAAAAGATCTCAATCAACCACCTCCTCTTATGGGATATATGAGGGGGATGTTGCCTCCGCCTGCGATTATTACAGTGGCATTGGATTTAGAGATATCCTTCAGCCCCTCCATATACACGAGGAGGGAGGCTATCTCATCTGGCTTAGCTCCCCTCTTAATGAGTATATCAATGATTTTAGAGGTGGCATTTATCAATATGAGCCTGGATTTTGCTTCTCCTTCAGCTTCTAAGATCTTAGCAGTAGCGCTAGCGTTCGCTAGGATAAGCGTCCTATTCCTCTCGAAATATGCTGCTATCATCCTCTGCTGAGAGGTCAGCTTTTCCTGTATCGCCTTCAGGAACTCATCGGGTAGCCTTATGTTCCTGATGTAGACTTCATCTAATATTATGCCTCCTCCGGTAGTGGGATCCTTGCTCAGAGAAGACTGAAGGGCCTCGAAGATCTCAACACCTATCCTTCCCCTAGCTAACGGGACCTCTGCTGCCTCATAATCCGATACAACATCTCTGCAAACTTGCCTTATCGCTGGGACTATGAGCTTGTCTTTATAGTCTATAGCAGGATAGTTCCTCACGAGGACTGGTAGGGAGCTCGGGGAGATGTGCCACCTCACAGTTATATCGATCCAAGCTTGTAAGCCATCTCTAGTGAGAGTTTCCACAGCCGGGTAATCTCCTACAGAGCTACTGTAACCGTATATCGTCGCATTAATATCGGTCCACATATTGAGAGCATCTGTAGCTACGTAAACCTCCTTGACGAATTGCCAGGGCATCTTAAATGCTACTCTAGGTCCTACAACAGGATCTGAGATCTTCCCAGTTAGAGGGTCTACTGTAACAGCTGCGTAACCTAGATCCACAACATATACGCTGAGGTAAGATAGAAGCAAAACTATTAAGATTATGAGGGCGATCATAAAAACTTTAGGGCTAAGTCTTCCCCTTATGGGCAACTCAGGAGCATACACAGGGATCTCATCATCCTTCCTCGGCATCACACTCACCTTCAGCCGTGATACGGGAGTCCTTTCTCTTCCTCCTTATAAACTTCAGTCTCAGGGAGCTTCACTTCCTCTTTCATCACTTCGGCAGCTATTTCAGCTTCCCTTTCCAACTTTTCTAAATCTATCCCGAATTTGAAAAGCTTTGAAAGGGCTTCTAGCACCATTTTAGATGCCTTTGGATCCGGAAATGCCCCATTTGTCGTTCCCAAGAGGCAAGCGCTCGTTAAACCCTTGAGATCCGCTAGCCCCACTAAGAGACCGGCAGCACCAGTCACATAACCTCCGGTCAGCGGCTTAACTCCGACTTCGTTGAGCCTCCTCATGAACTCCTCATCATTCGAGCAAGCGAATACGCCTTTAACCTCAGGGGAACCGGGGACGTATCCCCCCATCGTTATGACTATTTTAACGCCTAACTGAATTGCGTAATCCAAAACAAGCTCTCCTATCTCATACTGGCCGAAAATAGTTGGTTGGACCTCTGAAGTTAGAATTATGAGATCCAAGTTATCTCCTTTAGCTAAATAAAGATCGTAACTTGGAGGTACGATATCCTCCTCCTCAATCCTAACGCCTGAGGATCCATCGGGCAAGGGCAGGTAATCACTATATATGACAGCTATCTTCTCGGACTCTAAGGATTCTATCAGATAGTTTGCTGCTATTTTACCGACTAGGCCAAGCCCAGGAACTCCCTGCACCAAAACGGGATTTCTAGGCCTCACATCCTTCAGCTTAATCAACTCAATGTATCCCAAGCCTACACCCTCCTCTCATGGAAGATCCACTTAAAAATGAAAAACCATATCGATACCAATATGGATTACGTAGTCATAGGTCATGGTACCGCAGGTCAGACTGCGGCAGCAGTTCTGAAGAAAGTAGATCCAGAATCAAATGTTACGGTGATTGAGAAGGGGATCCATGTGGCGATACATCCCTGTTCGCTTCCCATGGTGCTTAGCGGGAAGCTCTCACCTCAGGATATTGAGGAGAGAGTCCCCAGGGGCAAGGTAGATATATTACTGAGAAGCGAGGCTAAGAGAATAGATAGAGAGAGGAAAACTGTATACTTCATCAGGGATGGAACGCAAGAATCCATACATTATGACAAACTGATCTTGGCAACCGGTCTAAGTCCGATAATACCTAAGATCGAGGGTATGGACTTAGAGGGAGTCGGCACCGTTTGGGACTTGGAGACTGTGAGCGAACTGCTCAAATATTTGGGGAATAAGGTAGTGGTGGTAGGGGGAAGCGCGACAGGCATAGAAGTAGCATCTGAGCTAGCTAGCACTGGAAGGGACGTCACATTGATAGAGGCTATGGAGCAACTGATGCCGGGGAAGGTAGATCCGCCTATATCATCAATGGTGATGAACTCTCTAAATGATCTAGGCGTTAAGGTGATGCTTAAGGCGCCCATGGAAAGGCTAGAGGGATCCGGAGGTAGGTTGACGCATGTAGTGACGCCTAAGGGGAAGATAGAAGCTGATACAGCGATAATCGTGATAGGAGCTAGACCCAACGTAGAGGTAGCTCTGAACTCCGGATTAGTAGTAGGGGAGACGGGAGGAGTAAAGGTAGATGAGTACATGTTCACATCTGATCAGAACATATTGGCAGCAGGAGATGTCGCTGAAGTTAAGGATTTCGTCTCAGGGAAGCCTACACTTACAGGCTTAGCTTCAACCGCATTAGTTCAAGGCAGGATTGCCGCCGAGAACGCTGCCGGTGGGAAAACTAGATACTTAGGGGCGCTATCACCATTCCTCGTATCGGTAGGGGACTATCTCTTCGGGGGCGTAGGTCTGTCCGCGACGAGGGCGGATTCTCTTAAGATGGAGTATAGGGCGTTCAGGTTCTCGGGTTCCGACCTACCGAAGTACATGCCGGGGAAGGAAAACACTGTAATCTGGTTGATCACGGATAGAGGGGGTAAGCTTCTAGGAGGTCAGGTTTTCGGGAGGAGAGGGGTCAGAGAGAGGATCCTATTCCTAACAGCAGCTATATACGCTAGATTTAATGTAGAAGATATAAGGATAATGGAATTCGCATATCAACCGGAGGTCTGCGATGTCCTAGAACCTATCGCTATAGCTGCTGAAGGGATGTTCAGGAAATATTTACTCAAATCTGAGGACTAATTAGTATCCAAAATTTTTTCAATAACTACCCTGGGATCCTCTAACTCCTCCACCAGGGGTCTAGTATCCATTACATAAGAGTCGGGATCCTTGAGGATCATCCTAATTATACTGATCGCCTCTGTTAATGAGTTTGCCCTCCATATCGGGAATCCCATATCTCTAAGGAAGTCATTGACATAAAGCTTTACGTCCAAGGGGAAGGCGCAGAGAGAAGGTGTCCCGAGTAGAGCTGCCTCCCTCGCCATGGTGCCGCCTCCAGTCACGACTAAAACGACCTTCCCGAAGAGGTCAAGAGTGTCTACTGTATTGTCTAAAATAGTAACTTTTTTACCATATTTCTCCTTGATCATTATGGATTGATTCTCATATCTCGGCTTTACGATGACATCGGCCCCCATCTCTATGACTTCATCCACGAGCTTCATCGTGAACCCCTCTTTTCCCAGCATGTAGGATGCTCCACTCTCCTCAGGTCTAATGAAGACTTTAAACTCTCTTTTCGAATCCCTAAAATCATATAATCTATCTTTAACCCAGGCGACTTCATCAACTCCTCTATATGGAACTAGGGATTCTTTAGAAGCACCAAGCCTTATCATATCATCCTCTGGGATCGCTTCTGGGTAGACGACCTTCCAGGAGAGGGGGAGAGTGAGTCTCCCGACGTGGTAGGAATGAGGGGAATCGTTCATCGTTATCGATCTGATTAAGAGGCCATAAGCTACTCTCACAGCCTCAGGAGAGGAGAAAGATATTAGAAAGTCCGGTCTGTAATCGTAGACGAACTCAGAGAGAAGCTTCACCCTCTCAGCATAAGATAAGAGCTTTTTCTTTAGGTCGCCGATGGAATAATCCCCTATCTGAATGAAATTCACATTGAGTTCCCTCAATATATCTACAGATTCGCTATATCCCTTCACTGTTATCACGTATTCCCTTCCCAGTCTCTTAGCGATCGATGACATGAGTCTAGCTTGCTTCGGCGTTATGACATCAAACCAGATCCTCATTTATGCTCTCCCTTCAGAGATTCCAATGTCTTCTCAAGGAATTGGAGACCTTTCTCGAGCAACTTGATCCCAGATTCAGTTATCTCATAGTAATTCCTCATCTTACCGGTATCCTCCCCCCTCCTGACTGAAATCCTCACATACCCCTTAGCTTTCAGCGATCTCATGACCATGTAGGCGGTCACTCTAGCGGGCTTCCAACCGAACCTCTCCTCTATGAGCTTCCCGATCTCATAAGGATAAGCAGGTCTCTCCTTGAGTATTGAGAGTACGTAAAGCCAAAGGTTCTCCTTGGTGAGCTTCTCCTCTAACCTCTGTAGAGGGGCTGGCGTCCTAGCCGACGTACTCCGCTGAGCCAACTTCCTCACCCTGGAATCCTTGTTCCTCCCTCAACCTCCTCTCGATTTCCTTCAGTATCTCACTCTTTATCCTATCTATCTCCTCTATCTGCCTATCGAGCGACTCGAAGTCCAAACCTAATGAGAAAACTGAGTCTAGGGATAATAAGACGCTTTTAGCAGCTCTAGGATCTGGAGAGTAGTCCGGAGATACACCACTCAGCACTAGACTCTTAATCCCCCTTATCTTAGCCATCCCAAGAACGGAACCAGCTAGACCAACTACGACCTTTATCAGATCTTCTTTTACGGTATTAGCCTTTAAAAATACATTTAAAAGTTCATTATCCGTTCCAAAGGCGATGACTTTACCAGCAGCACTCTCCTCAACGAAACCTGTTATCACTATTATCCTCTTGACGCCTAGGCCCGAGAGGATCCTCATGACTTCATTCGCTATTTCCATAGCGCCCCAAGCTAGAGGTTGTACATCGCTGGTCACTAGTATGAGGGGAGGGTCCCTCAACTGGAATATCGATACTGAGGGTAGGAGGAACTTGCCGTCTTCTGTCACGGAGATGCCGACCATGTTGTTCGGGAAGACTAGGTACTCCGAGTATATCCTCGCTATAGGTATCGCGTTCTTCTCCCTCACCAAATATGTTATCACCTGCTCCCCAACATTAGCTACTCCTGGGAATCCGATTATCGCTATCTCAGCGCCTAGAGGCTTTGACAATTCTATAATTTTCATCCATCCCATCAGTCAGACCCATTCATAAGCGCGGGTTGATTATTAAATCGAATCGCTGTTGATGCGACCTATGAGGAGGGTGATCCTACTCATAATAGACGGCTTAGGTGATAGGCCATCCCCATCCCTTAAGTGGCTGACTCCCCTTCAGGCAGCGGAGATACCTAATATGGACCTAATGGCAGCGAAGGGACTCTTAGGCATGCAATATCCGATAGCCCCTGGGATCCCTCCGGGTAGTGATTCCGGTCACCTCTCCATATTCGGGTACGACCTAGATAGGGAGTATCCAGGTAGAGGGGTATTCGAAGCTCTGAGCGAAGGGGTAGTGAGTGTTGGAGTGATATTTAGGGCTAATTTCTCCACCGTGAGGGAGGAAAATGGGAAGCTCGTGGTCGTAGATAGGAGAGCTGGAAGGATAGAGGGAGAAGATGCATTTTCATTATCATCCGAGTTGAAGGAGTTATATTTATTGAATGGGGAAGTTAAGGCTAAATTTTTACACACATTAGAGCATAGAGGATTCCTTATTTTAGAAGGAGAGGGACTATCGAGTTTAGTCACTGATGTAGATCCCCATGAGGAGGGCTACTACGTCTTGGAACCGGAGCCTATCGATGATAAGGCAGTTAAAACTGTTGAAGCAGTGAGAGAATTTCTCCTCATCTCCTATAGGATATTGAAGGATCATGAGGTGAATAGAAAAAGGATAGCTGAAGGCAAGTTACCAGCTAACTTCATACTCTTAAGAGGGGCCTCATCCCCGACGAAACTCGAGCCCTTCTCCTTAAGATGGGGATTTAAGCCTGCTGCTGTAGCAGCGGGCCCCATGTACAAAGGGATCGCTAGGGCTCTGGGATTTGAGGTATTCCATCCACCCGGTGCGACAGGCCTCCCGGATTCGGATTTCTCCTCTAAAATAAGGAAAGCCTTAGACCTTCTAGAGGAATTTGATTTCATTTACGTCCATATGAAAGGTACGGATGTCGCTTCGCATAATAAAGACCCTGAGCAGAAGGTCAGGGTCCTAGAGAGAATAGATCTAGCTTTAGAACCCCTCACAGATCCACCGGAGGACCTTCTAGTTGTCATAACGGGAGATCATGCGACTCCCTGTTCCCTCGGTAAGCACTCTGGAGACCCTGTACCCGTCCTGTTCTACGGAAAGGGGCTTCCTAAGGATGATTCATCGAACTTCCATGAATTGGATGCTCAGGTCGGTGGCTTGGGGTGGTTCACTGGATCCAGTATGATGAGATTGATATTGAATTACTCCGATAGAGCCCTCGAGTACGGGCTGAGGCCCTTCCCGAGGCCCAGGGATTATATACCTAAGATTGAAATGTTGAATCCTTTAAGGCTTTAAGGCTATCTAGTCTAATATTTTTATCTTCGATCCCTATGAGGTGGGAAGCCTCTTTTCTAAGTTGGCATGCTTTACAGATATCGGAAGTAGTCGGCTCCCCGCATAATGAACATTTCCTCAAGTTAACATCGACCTTCATCTTGGATGAGAGGTTCTCAAGGAATAAGAAAGCCCTAAGCTTTGCTCCTGGATTAGAATCTTCTATAAAATCTATTTCCCTCCTCATACCTATTCTCATCCCTTGGGCCATGGGACATTTACCCAAGTGAGCTGGGATTCCAAGGGCTACTACGAGACTAGCTATCTCTCTCTCGTAGACGTATCTCAATGGTCTAACTCTGGGAACGAGACCTTCCTCATACTTCCTCTCGTGTATTATCGTCTTCACTAATGCATTAGCGTCTCCCCTAACTAGGTTCATGATGGAAGTCTGAACCAGGTCGTCCAGATTGTGACCAGTAACTAGAACTGTCGCGCCTATCTCTCGCGCTACTGCATTCATTATCTGCCTCCTTAAAACGCCACAGTAAGTGCAAGCGTTCCTTTTCCAACCCTTCGGTATCGCTAACCTCAGATCCTCCAAGGAGAACCCGAGGATCTCCCTCATCTGAATGGTCAGATGTTTGACTCGCAACCTCTCAGCTAACTTCCTCGCTAGTTCTATAGAGGATCTCCTATAGAGGGTCCCCTCATCCAATGTCACCGAAATCACCTTCAAATCGAACTCTCTCATCTCATCAGAGAACTCCTTAGTCAAGAGGAGTGCTAATGAGCTATCTTTCCCTCCGGAATGCGCCACCATTACCTTATCTCCGGGGCGAAGCTCCTTCTTCATCACGGACCAAGCCCTCCTTTTGATCGAATTCTTCAAGCAATTAGCGCATAAAGAAGCTCCAGTCATGTAATTAGTATAGATAGCTTCCTCAGATCCGCAAATATCACAGAGCCTCATGATCTCACCGCAATTTTGAACTCCTAAGTGCGGGCACCTCCAGGGATAATCGGTCTTTGAGTGAGTAGAGAATCCTCTTCGAGGCAAGAGCTTGAAGTATTGGGAATGAAGAGGGGAGCCTTAGGGATGTCAGCAGCTCCGACGCTTCCATGAAAAGGCATTTCTTCAAGAGATTCTGGCATTTAATCACCTCGATCCATCGACAGGGCTCTCATGGAGTGTTATCCTGAGCCATGTCACTAAGTCACCATCCTCAAGGTAACTATCATCAGAACGCGGTTCACCATTGACCAGGAGAAGGATCTCCCATTTATTGAGCCCCAGAATCCTATAGAGATCAGATAACTGAGTATTTGCCGGTAGCACTTTTTCCTCTCCCCCTATAGAAACTTTTATAGTCTTCCTCATGATCCCACTCGATTCATATGTACCTATCTAAAAAGGCGATTATCGATGGAGTCAGCTTCGAGGGTGAGGCCGTAGTCCTAGGGGAGACGATAATAGGTAAGGGATCCGTGATAGGGTTCTACTCAGTGATAGGATACCCAACGCTGCCCAAGTTGAGGGGTAAAGAGGTGAGTATCGAGGTGTACGATCGTCTGAGTGAGGGGGCTAAGATAGGGGAGGGATGCTTCATAAGGAGCCATTCGGTCATCTATGAGAGGGTAACTTTGGGGAACGGTGTCCAAACAGGACATTCGGTCCTAATAAGGGAGGACTCCAGTGTAGGGGATCGTACTTTGATAGGGACGCATTCCATCGTAGACGGGAGAGTCAAGATAGGGAGGGAGGTGAGTATTCAGAGCGGGGTCTATATACCTCCGATGAGCGAGATAGGCGATAGAGTTTTCCTAGCACCATTCGTAGTAATCACAAACGATAAATATCCGCCGAGTAGGAAGCTTTTAGGGGTCAAGATAGAGGATGATGCTGTAATAGGTGCGAATTCAGTGCTAGTCTCTGGTGTGAGGATAGGAGAGGGGGCTGTAGTAGCCTCAGGGGCCGTCGTGACTAGAGACGTTCAACCTAGGAAGGTCGTTATGGGAGTTCCTGCGAGAGTCGTCGGAACTAGGGAAGAGTATGACGAGAAAAGGAGGGGGTATGAAGAGATCTAGACGTCTTCAATACCACCCTGAGTTATGGCTACTTCAACAGTACCTTCTGGGAGGTATGGGCTCTTGACGAGCTTTACAACTCTCCTGTCCTTCTTCCCTCTCTTTATATAAAGCCTTGCTGTCACCCCGTGTCCTAGAACATGGCCTCCTGCGGGCTTATTTGGGTCACCGAAGAATGCTGTGGGATCCGCGACGACTTGATTTGTGACTATAACAGCCATATTGTATCCTAATGCGAGTCTGAGAAGCTTATGCAGGTATTTATTGAGCTTCTGCTGCCTCTCCGCTAGAGTCTCCCTGCCGACGTACTCCCCCCTGAAGTGGCTTATCAGGGAATCCACTATTATGAGGCCAATATCCCTCTCCTTTATATAAGATTCAGCTCTCTCGGTCACTATCATCTGATGATCGCTCGTGAAAGCTCTCGCATAAAGTATATTCTTCAATGCGTGTTCAGGATCGATTTTGAACCTTTCGGCTATCTGTATTATCCTCTCGGGTCTGAAAGTGCCCTCCGTATCTATGTACATAGCTCCTCTACCGAGTCCGCCCTTCTCCTCAGCTAACTGGACAGTAACAGCCATTTGGTGGCAGAATTGCGTCTTCCCAGATCCATAGGGGCCATATATTTCAGTTATCGATTGGGTCTCGACACCTCCTCCCAATAATTCATCTAGAGCTCTCGATCCAGTTGTTATCCTTTGAACAGCCTTCCTTTGCTGATAAAAGTCATAAGCTGACATGACATCTATATTAAGCTTACTCCTCGCAGCCTGTATTATCTTTTGAGCGACAGACTCACTTATCCCAGCGTATACAGCGAGTTCCGATGGAGTTGACATCGCTATGGACTCGAGACTAGTGAAACCAGCCTCTGCTAACCTCTTAGCAGTTGCGGGGCCGACTCCCTCAAGCTCGGTCAGATCATAGTCCCCGGAGACATCAACTTCCTCCTCATAATAACCCTCATTCTCTTCCTCAAACTCATCCTCAGGAGGCTCCTCCACTCTAACCTTTCTCCTCGGGATGCACCATCACCTTCCGAGGAGAGCTGAATCAGCGGATATATAATCTTTAATGAGGTTAAGTAAGCTTACTGCTTAATCTTCACTAGCATATGCCTCTCTAACCATAAAATTCTCGGTTTCGGATCCCTCAGAGGCCTCCTCTGTACTCCCAGTACTTCTCCAGAGATAAGATCCTAAGGCTAAGGAGGGTAACGTTATCAGGAGACCCTCAGGCGGTAGATTCACCATTATTAAAATTCCCGAAAGCGCTAAGATCAGGTAAAAGATCGATAAAACTCTAATGGCGAATTCCTTGTTTGAGAGGACGCCTAAGGATAATGCCGCTAGGATGAGCCCAACTAACATACCTACGTACGATAACTGAGTTTTCGTATTAAAGACTATTGAAAAATAGATCAAAGTCATGGAGATTACAGCTGTTATTACTCCAGAAATTAGAATTCCTAACTTTAATTTCAAGTGGAAACACCCCCTCTTAAGGCTGAAGCTATTGTGGGCACGACGCTCGCTCTCGATCCAGGCCATTCGAGCGTATCGGTTGCCACTATAATATCGGCTCCCGCTCCTAATACCCTTTCCAGGGAACCAGGGACCATCACGGGGTGGACGAAAGCAGCTATGAGGAGCCTGGCGCCCATCATCTTAGCTGATCTGATGGCATTAGCCATAGTCCCTCCGGTGGAGACCATGTCATCGACTAAGATAACATCCCTCCCCTCGAGCTTGAGTTCCTTAACTAGAGTCCTTATCTCCCCTGAGCTGACATCTCTCTCCTTCCCGAATGAATCGAATTCCTCCGTTCCGTAGTACTCAGCCAGCTCCCTAGCCCAGTTTATGCTCTCAGTATCTGGTCCGAGGATGAAAGGATCCCTCAGGGGGATCCTCTTGAGCTCCTTAGCGAGGGATTCGAACCCGCTTAAGTTATAGAAGTCGGTCCTATTGAAGAGTGCCCTCGTATCGCTCACCCTGTGGAGGTGTGCTGTGATCGTGATGACCTCATCAACACCAGAATCCTCCAAGAGCTCAGCTACGTACTTCGAGGAGAACGGCTCCCCCTCCCTGAATATAGCATCCTGTCTCGAGTAGGGGAAATAGGGCATCAATAGATATATTGATTTAGCTCCCATATGCTCCTTGAGGTTCCTTAATGTGAAGAGAATCTCGATTAGATAGCTGTTCGGCCGACAACTTCCTGCTTTCATCCTCATAGAGAGTAAGATATCTTCCCCATTCACGTTGCCCAGGACCCTGGGGCATACCTCCCCATCGGGAAATACTCTTCTCTCAATTGGCACAAGCCTCGTTTCAAGTCTCCTTGAGAGTTCGATGTTGAATTCGTCTTCCGGACCCACTACTAGCATATAGGCTATTCAATGCTTAGCAGTTAAAAATTAAGCGGTGGGGTAAGGCAGGATGTTAGTAGCATTCGAGGGGATAGATGGGGCCGGAAAGACGACTCAGAGCAGAAGATTGTTCAATAAGCTAACGGAGCTTGGTATGAGAGCGATTTACACTAAGGAGCCAACTGATGGGGAAATAGGGAAGATACTGAAGAGGGCACTTAAAGGGGAGATAGAGCTCGACCAGAAGACGATAGCCCTTCTCTTCGCAGCGGATAGGATCGAGCATATGAGAAGTTTGAAAATGGATGGAATAATAATCTTGGATAGATATTTGCTATCTTCGCTAGCTTATCAGGGAGTTTTCCTCCCTATTCAATGGATAAATGAGATCAATAGATGGGCTGGATTACCGGATATAGTTTTTTACCTTGATATAAGCCCCGACATTGCTATCAATAGGATTGAAAATAAGGAAATATATCATTCATTAGATTTCCTGAGCATCGTGAGAGAGAATTACCTTAAGCTCATCAGAGTGGAGCCTTGGAGCTCTATAACGTACCTAATAGATGCCGGGAGGGAGGAGGAGGAGATCTCGGAGGAAATCCTTAATATATTGCTCAACAAATTGGGGGAGAGAGGATGAGGTTTGTAGCAATAGGCAATGCGAATGTCGACATAAAGGTATTCTTAGAGACCATACCCGGGCAGGATGAATCGCTAGATGCTCTAGCTATCACTATTAGTTCTGGAGGGGCAGCATCTAACTTCGCTATGGCAGCAGCTAAGATAGGCATCGAGTCCTACGTAATCGCATCGCTTGGGAACGATGAACTCGGTAAATTCTACTTGGAGGCATTGAGGAGGGGAAATGTTAACACATCTTACATAAAAATAGTTGAGGGCGTTAGGACGGGCCTCGTCCTCATACTGAACGTGCTAGGTGAGGATAGGAGGATGATACAGAGCTCAGGGGCAAATGAGGAGCTCTCACCTTCAGATATCTCGGAAAGGAGGGAACTCATATCTTCAGCTGATGAAGTCCATATGGCGACTGTGAGGCCTGAGATAGCAGAATCCGTCCTAGAGATGAGAGAGGCCTCTTGGGATCCCGGGATGAGGATGATCGTGAAGTACAAGCATAAGATCTGGTCACTCCTCGGGAAGACTGGAAAAATTTTCCTGAACGAGAAAGAGGCCCAAGAGCTCTCAGGGGAGAGAGATCCTATAGACTGTGCTGCTAAAATAGCGAAAGAAGGACCTAAGGAAGTAGTGATAAAAATGGGATCTAAAGGCTCTCTAGCGTATGTAGATGGTGAGGCCCATCGTGTCGATGCGATCCCGGTCAAAGTAGTGGATACGACCGGAGCTGGTGATATATTCGCAGCAGTATATCTCAAGGCCAGGAGGAGGGGATTCTCAATAGATGATTGCTTGAAACTCGCGAACGCTGCCTCAACGATAAAGGTCTCGAGGCCGAGTGGTATAGATAGCCTGCCAACTTGGGATGAGATACAGACGATGAAACTAATATTCTATGGGAAATGAAGGTGGTAAAAATGGAGAATCAGAGGGAAATTCCGAGGATTGGGAGAAAAAATGTGATACTCATCCTAATAGGACTGGTCCTGACGATACCCCTTCTCATCGCTTTTGACTTCAAATCAGCTGCGGAAAGGATGGCTGCGATTGGCATAGTACCCATAATCTTGGCTTTCGCTTCGATACATATAGGAGTCCTCTTCTACATTTTAGGATGGTATTTCCTCTTAGGGAGGCGAGTGTCGTTCAGGGAGGCCTTCTTGATAGGGTGGGTGAGTCTATTCGTGAGCTTATTGATTCCAACAGCCTCTACAAGTGGAGAAATAGCTAGGATATACCTAGTGAGTAAGAGAAATGGCATAAGCCCGGCTGAAGCACTCTCCTCTATAATAGTCCATAGAATAGTCATGATAGTTCCTTTCATAGTTAGCATAACTCTTGGCTTCTCCTATTTAATGAGTTTCGCTTTCAAGGGCGATGCAACTGTTATATTACTGCCGGTAATACTCCTGACCTTGATCTTCTACATCATATACAAGATCAGCCTGAGGGAGGATTACATAGAGAGAGTGATCTCAATAGTAGAGAGAGTCCTCAAGAGAAACTTGGAGAGTAGCAGGAAGATGGCAAAGGAATATGTCTCCTCCTTCAAGTATTTGATATCGAATAAGCCCCTCCTCTCGATCACGATGGTATGCGCTTTCCTCAACTGGCTCTTCGATATGCTCCCTATCTTCATCTATTTTCACGCATTAGGCCATAATCTGGACCCCCTTTTGGGCATACTCATCTACTCAGTATCTATAATACTCATCCTGATCCCTATAGGGATCCCAGGGAATGTAGGCGTTAGGGAATGGGTGATGGCCGCACTATTGACGATAATAGGACTGAGCAGTGGGGAGGCACTTGCGATAACACTAACATCATCTACGATAACTGTATTTCTAAATGAACTCTTCTTCGGGCTCTTAGCTTATGTGGTCCTGCTCTCCTCCTCCAGTCCGAGCAAAAGTTTTAATTAAATATATGGGGTATTATGGAGGGATCCCGTGCCTGAGTTCGCATCTAGGATGAGTAGTCTTGGTGTTGAGGGAGCTTTCATAGTCCTAGCAAAAGCTAGGGAGCTGGAGAGAGAGGGAAAGCATATAGTACATCTGGAGATAGGGGAACCGGGATACAATCCACCTAAACATGTGGTGGAGGCGACGAAGAAGGCAATAGAAAGTGGTATGACAAAATATACTCCATCTGCGGGGATTTATGAGCTGAGGGAAGCTATAGCTGAGAGAGTTTCTGAAACTAGAGGTATAGAGATTAAACCTGAAAATGTCGTAGTTACTACAGGTGCCAAACTCGCGATATTTGGTGCTCTTATGTCATTCATAGATCCAGGGGATGAAGTGATAATCCCTATGCCAGCTTACCCAACTTACGAAAGCGTGACTAAGTTTATAGGAGGCGTTGTGAGACCCGTAGTCCTGAAGGAGGAGAGAGACTTCTCCCCAAGCATAGATGACATAGTGAAGGAGGTTTCGAGCAGGACGAAGGCCATAGTGATAAATACACCCTCTAACCCGACCGGAGCTGTCTACAGTAGGAGAGATTTGGAGGAGATAGTTAAGCTAGCGAGGGAGAGGGACATCTTAGTGATATCTGATGAGATCTATGAGGATATAATATTCGATGGTAGGAAACATGAGAGTATATTATCGATCCCGGGGGCTGAAGAGGTCTCTATAATGATAAGCGGGTTCAGTAAGACATGGGCCATGACAGGTTACAGATTAGGGTATGCTGTCGGAAAGAAGGAGTTCGTGGATAAGATAGCTCAAGTGCAGCTCAATACATCCTCCTGTCCCGCGCATTTCGCTCAAGTTGCAGCTATACATGCTATAAGGGGACCCCAGGAGGAAGTATATGAGATGATTAGGGATTACGAGAGGAAGAGGGATGTTATATACGACGAAATATCTAGGATAAAGGGATTCAGCATGCTTAAACCTGCAGGAACATTTTATGCATTTCCAAACATAAAGAGGACTGGATTTTCATCGGACGAGCTCGCAGATAGACTTTTACGTGAAGCTGGAGTAGCTCTTCTCTCGGGAACTGCTTTCGGAGATGCCGGTGAGGGATACTTGAGGATCTCTTTTGCGGGTCCCATGGAAGATATAAGAGAGGGAATGAGGAGAATAAGGGAATATATCTCGTCCTTATAAGTCAAATACCTCAACTTTTTTCTCTTCAGTGTCTACAACAACAATCGTTCTTCTCCCAGTTAGCTTACCGCAAGCCTCTCCAGGGTTCACGACGAAGGTCCCGTTTACTTCCTCGACATGGACCTCGTGAGTATGTCCATAAAGTATGAAATCGAACCTCCCGCTTCTAGCTAGAGATATCGCGACAAACTTCGTCAGATCTTTCTCTCCGAATCCGTGAAAAATTAGTAATCTCTTTCCATTGATTTCGAGTTCAACGGGGCTGGGATGATAGATACCTCCCTCTCTGATCATGAGAGCTACCAACACTTCCGAATCATTATTACCCCTGAGGATCCTAAATGGTATTCCTGAGTTTAAAATCGGGATCAGCGCAAATGGAGAGATGAGATCGCCTAGATGAATCACTTCATCAATGCCTATCCTCTGAAAGATCTCCAGAGCTCTTTCAATGGCCTCTATATCATCATGAGAGTCTGAGATCACCCCTATGAGCATATCATCACCTACTACCTCTCCATCTAGATACTAAAAATTATCACTCAAGGGCCTTGAGGGCTTCTAATAAGTAATCCCTTCCCTCAGGTGTCGAAAATAAGGGGACATCCCAATCGACTTCAGGAACCCTTCTAACGACTTTTCCCGATTCACAAGGTTTTTCTTCGTGTCTCTTCCTGACGATCACGCCCCTCCTCTGCCAGGAAGGTATCGTAGCAATATTTACCCCCAATTTAGTGAATATAATATCATGGAGACTATCTGCTTTCTTATTCCTCAGTTCCTTGACGGCATCCTCCCTTTTCATCCCAGATCTCTCCAGGGCAAGTAACGCGTAGGAATTGAGGGCATTCCTCCATGCTTCGGATTGTCTCCAACTGAGGTAACCGAGGATCTCATCTAAATCCCTTAGAATGATTATTCTTGCATCAAAACACACTGGATAATTCAAAATCATTGAAACAACAGCTGAGGAATGGGAAGGGATCACACTTATAAGTTTCTCGACTCTCCCGTTCCATGGGATCGGAGGATATATGAGGAACGAGATCTCGTCAGAGAAAGCGAAGGACAATGCTAAAGGGAATCCTATCCTCATCAAAGAGAGAGGAGCCTGAATAAGCGCTTCTATTAATCTCCGATCGAATGGTCTCTCTAATCCAAGTTCATCCGCTACCTTGTGGAACCTCCAGCCGTCTATCCTCACCATCACCGGAGCATCGGAGGGGACCCTCAATCCTGAGAAGATCTCCCTCTCCTTCCAATCAACGCTTTTAATGGGCACACCCATCGATAAACCTCCATGGATCCGAGTGGTGTTCAATGAGCCATGCGTTCTTCTCATATGAAAGGGATTCGCTGGAATCCAAAATTAACATCATTCGCTTAGCCTTGATATGTTCTCAGCGACCTCAAGCACAGCAGATTCAACGTCATCTTTGGCGGTTTCCACTGTTATTATTCCTCTGGCCTCCACTAATTCCTTCAGTTTTGAGTCAAATTTCTTAGCGATGAGGACCTCGCAATCCCTCAGTATCTCGAGGACGGAGGCAGCGCTCTTACTCTCCCTCCTTGTGTTGACTCTCATCTCTACTTTTGTAGGGCTTCTTCCTAAAATGTCATATATTGCGAAGAATTTTGCACTATGGAAGAGCTTATCATATAAGCTCTTACCATCATCTGTAGCGACAGCCACCCTAATCGGCAAACCATCCCATCCTCCCAGAGCATCCCAGCAAGACACCGCCCAAGAAGATATAATGTTTTCAGGCCCTTCCCAATATACCATTTAACCTATCCTTGAAACTCATGAGCACAGAAATCATCCTTTCGGAGTCTAATATCATCGACAGGAAACCCCTTCCCCCGAAAGCCGACCATTCCGACTCCCCCCTGAGTAATCCAATGGCCTCAGAGTATAAGTCGATATAATGCGGGGCTGAGATATAAACGAGGCCGAGTGGGGGATCATAGAAGAATGTCATCGCTACATCTACGAATCTCCTGGCCTCTATTGAGAGCACAAATCTTTGATGAGGCTCATCGACTTCCCAGATGCCAACCGAACCATCGAGGAGGAAGGGCTCGCTTAAGGAGTCTCTGACCTTAGCCTCGACTTCAGGTACCTTCGACCTCAATAAGCTCGCAGTTACAGAGCTTCCTCTTATAAACCACCAAGGATCTTCCGCCGACTCCTGAAGGGAGGAGATAGCCATCATTATCCACTCCTCCCCCTCGAAAGATGCCGCTAACAGCATCCTCTGGATGAGATCTATACTTGCCTCTTCAACTAAGTCGGGCCAGTAAAGCTGAGATCTCTCTTTAACGGATTCGCATATCTTAGAAGTGCACTTATTCCTAAAGCCAGATACCGCTATCCATGAGAGGTACTCATTATCTCTCCCGATCTGTGAGGAGATCATGTAGAGCAAGAGGCTAGTGCAAATACCCCCATAGTCAAATCTCACCCTGAGGACATCTTGCGGTAGATCCGAAGATCCATGATCGATGGCAATTAACCTCTTGAATAGTTCCTTTGCGATGGAGATAGGCCCGGGACCATGAGGCGGGAGTTCCAAAAAGATCAAGTGATCGAACTTCCCTATTAAGTGCTCGATCACATCTAGGAATGTCTCTGGAAGGGAGACAACGAATTCAGAGTCAACACCAAGCTGGGAGCATAATTCAGAGAGTATCACGGAGGAAGATATCCCGTCGGGCGTTGGCGGTAGTATTATCGCGATCTTTTCACTATTCTTAAGGGACTCCTCTATAGTGATTGCAGTTCTCTTAGCCCAGCTCTCTACTTCCAAACTGCACGCCTCTTCCTCAGCCTTCTATAGATGAGTAGGAGGGACGAGAAGCCGGCTCCTATTATGAAATACATCAGAAAGTTGATTAGACTACTCATATAACCATAAGCTCTCTCTTCTAAGCTTGAAAGGATATTCTCAGCTTCTCTCAGCGATTTCTCAGCATCAGAATAAATACCCTTATTGATCAAATTCTCGCTTTCTCTCAATAAACTGCTGACTTTATCGAGGAGCTCACGATCAGAAGATTCTAGGCTGCTAGATGCCTCAGTTAAGGTCTTATACCTCCTATTGAGCTCAGCTAACTTCGCTCTTAGGGATCTCTCCTTCTCATTCATCGATCCCCCCACTACGTTCACATGCACAGCATTAATGGGTAGGGCTCTGGTCCCATTGAATATAGCGAAACTGGGTAAAGTGAAATTACCGGTTGTGTTGAAGCTCAATACGATCCTCACATCAACTGGAGCCAATACGCTCACCTTATTTCCTCTCACAGCTCCTTGTGATTCGATTATAGAGGTACCTCTGGGAAAATCTATCGTAACTTCACCGCTCACACCCTCAACCCTTACCTTCAATTCGACGCTCTCACCTACTCTCACACTCGTCTCATTGACCTCTGCGTAGACGATCCCCTCCACATTACCGATAGGTATCTTAACCTCCTTAACCGCGGTCCTATAGGTTGAATAGCCCTTAGGTAGGTAATAGGCTGATATCAATATCTGAGATGGTCCCACACTTTTAGCCCTGAAGGAGAACTCCAATCTTACAACTTCCTCCTTGCTTATGTTCAGCAGGAACTTGGAGGTATCCGAAATGGGGTCCATTCCCGCTGAGCTGACGTTCACTAGTAGCTTCTCCAATGGGATCGCGGAGCTCAAACTGAGGGAGAGCCTGACATCATCCCCGACATTCGGGATCTCCGGAGATATGAGTGTTAAGATCGATAATGGAGTCTCTGAGGTCGAAATTATCCTGATACTCTGCAGAGATAGGGAGTAACTCCTATTCACTGAGTCACTTAAGTTCAGCTGGATGCTCCCGAGGTACTCTCCGGTCGGGATGTCCAAGGGGAGGCTTATCGTGACGGATGATTTAGGAGGTATTTGATAATAAATTGGAAAATTAAGCGGAATTTTTTCAGATTTACTTCCTAATAAATCCATTCTAACGCTAGAAATTTGTGAGTATAGGTCACCAAAGTTATAAACCTTTATAGAGATAGATCCCCTCCCGCCTAAGAGGTAAACTTCAGTCGAATTCAGGAGGTGTGCCGTATACGTTGACAGTATCTTTATCCCCCTCCTTAATCCGAAGATACCATCGTTTGTCGTTACAGTAATGAATAAGTCATTCATAACTTCTCTTTCAGTTGTAGGAGCTCTAATCTCAACCCTCATCGGTATGCTGATGTTCCTCAGGACGATCGAGGAATCCCCGAAAACTATAGAGATTTCCCTTGATCCTTGAGGGGGAGTCACGAGGATTTGAAATGAGCTTCCGCTCATCACCTCACTCGGTGAATCTATATTGAGCGCAATACTGAAGTTGGAGTCAAAGTAAAATTCATTTCCATTAAATTCGCAAATATTACAATATTTTGGGTCTATTATCTTGAAGTTTGCTGGGCCGGAGCATTTAACTTCAATTAGGGACATGTTATCGCGGCCATATACGAAGAGGCCTTCCTCCAGCCCTACGGCATCAACCTTCCTAACCTTAATAGAGGGTCCAAAGGCCCTGAGGAAAACGGAGTTATTCAAGAGTGACAATTCAGCTCTCGAATACTGGGGGTTAATATTTTCTAGGGTAACGAAATTTGTATAAGATTTAGTTATTCCTCCGAAAGCGACATAGGTCCCGTTGTTGAAGAGAAGCAGGTAAGATGGTTCCATGTGAGCACTCCATTCCCTGCGGAGCAACCATCCCTCGAACTCCGGAATCCACGATCCCTCGATTATCTCACCATCTATGGATATCCTCGCGCTCTGTCCTTTCTTCGCCTCAATCAACTCGAAGTTCCCGAAGCTAGCCTTATCGCTCAGGTAATTGACCTCAACGATTTTCCCATTCTCAACTCTGATCAGAAATGGGGGAAGAAAGGATACTCCGTAATCCTTGCTCGCGATAACTGTAGAGTTCCTTTCTAAAACGAAACTCAAATGAGTCCCGTTGAATGCCACTCTATTGAAAGTACTATTCTGAACGATGAGTGGTGAGGTCTCGTTAGGGCTGATGAAACTTAGGAGCCTCACTGAACAAAGCTTACTGATGGATTCAGGGCCACTCCCCATGAGGACTATAGCATCTCCTCCATACCTTATACCATCGGCTGAGATCCGAGCTTGGCTATACAGCAGCAGTATCAATAGCAGGGGCAACAGTTTCCTCATCATGCTCTCCACATCTCACCCTATCATTATCATTTTACGATGATTGTCGTAATTATGGCCCTCATATTAAGGCAGAATTCTATCGGGATCTCTAGGAAACAGTGAGGCCTCCTTGACACTGCTCAGCTCCAGCATCTTCATTAGGAGTCTCTCTATGCCTATCGCGAATCCACCATGTGGTGGAGCCCCGTAAGCGAAGAACTTAGTGAACCATTCTAGGCTTCTGGGATCTAAACCCTTTTCCCTTATCTGAGATATCAAGACGTCATATCTGTGCTCTCTTTGTCCTCCAGAACTCAGTTCTAACCCTTTGTAGAGGAGATCCACGCTCCTAGCCCAAGTATCATCTTCTCTCATTACGTAGAACGGCTTCACCTTGAAGGGGAAGCGATTGACGAAGAAGAAGTCAGAATTATAATTTTCTCTCACATATTGCCAAAGAAGTCTCTCGCTTTCAGTATCATAGTCCTCTCCATATTCAATTATCTTCCCATACTCTTCGAGGATGTCGTAAATCTTCGGGAACCTTAGCTCGGGAAACGGTACCTTAGGGACTTCCAGATACACATTAAGGAGCTCCAGTTCCTTAGACCTCTCCTCGACGACTCTCTTAATCCCTTCCCTTATGATCTGCTCCTCTACCCTCATAGTATCCTGTTCATTCTCTATGAAGGCCAATTCTACTGCTAAAGATCTGAACTCACTTAAATGTCTTGGAGTCCTACTCAATTCAGCTCTCCAGTTCGTTCCAAGGTCATAAATTCTCTCAAAACCTCCTAAGATTGTCAATTGTCTGTGAAGTTGGGGGTCTTGCCTTAGGTAAGCCTCCTTATCGAAGTAGAGGACCTTAAACACCTCAGCCCCACTCTCACTAGCTGCCCCTATGAGCGCTGGAGTGAATACTCTTATGAAACCATTTCTTCTGAGCCAATCCTCCATTCCATCGAGTAAGGAGGACTCTATTTTGAATATCGCCTGAATTTCAGGTCTCCTCAAGTCCAATGGCCTATTATCGAATCTAGTCGGGACTTGAGCCGGTACCTTCCAGTTAGGGTCCAGCGGTAACTGGGGGCTGGCGAGCGAGTGCACGATTATCCTCTCTGGTATGACCTCTCTATCGGCTCCGATTGCTATCTTCTCCTTTAACTCTCTCCCTAAGACCTCTATCACGGATTCTTGAGTTAGATTTTCAGTGAGATCGAAGAGGCCATCCTCAACTATCCCTCTCTTCAGTGTTATCTGAATCTTCTCATTCCAATTCCTTATAACTATGAATCTCACTTTTCCAAGGTTTCTGACCTCACTTACCCATCCATGAACTCTTACTAGATCTTCCTCACCCATATGACCACCTTTTTACCATCTATCTCCCACTCCTTGCCCAGGGAGAACTCAGAAACCTCCTCCGGGCTATTCACTATCTGTACGAGATCCGCATCGGAGTTCCAGACTATATCATCGTAGAAACTATCAACAGCCTTTTTTATCTCCTCATCCCCTTGTATATAAACCTCTATCCTCTCAACGCCTAAGGTAAGTCCCAATTCCTTCCTCATGAGCTGTATCCTTCTGATAAGCTCCCTAGAGAGGCCTTCTAAGAGTTCTTCTTCCCCTATCTCTAGAGAGAGATATATCTTCCCACCATTGAAGCTCCCCTCTACCCACTTCCCATCCTTAGGTGGATCCCCAAGCTCCACTTCCCTCAAATTAGCCTCCATCATTATGACCTCAGAGAAATTCTCTACGGCCTTCTTCACACGAGGATCCTCGGAGGATATTACCATCTGTCTGAGTGGTTGCCTTCTCTTAAGCCCCACGCTTGATCTAGCTTGCCCTGACGAACTTATTATCCCCCTAACGATGTCCATCAGGGATTCGAGCTCTTCATCTATCATGTAGCGATTCGGTTCCGGTAAGGTTAGGAAGTTCACGCTCTCAGGGTCACCATTCATCATGAAAGCATCTAGATAGATCTTCTCAGCTAGGAAGGGAGTCACTACAGATAAGTAGGGAATAGCATTTCTCAGCACATAGTAGAGGACACTCATCCACTCTGAGGAAGTGGCTTCATCCTTAGACCTTATCTTCTTCCTGGAGACCCTGAGGTATAGATGACTCACATCCTCCACGAGGAAGTTTATGATCTCATTACTCGCGACATGAAGATTGTATTCTTCCATAGCCTCCCTGTAGTTTTTCATCATAGTATTGAGCCTGGAAATGAGCCATTTATTTATAGGATCTCTCACATCCCCTGGATCTAGATCCTTGACCTCTCTATCCCCTATATATGTCGTAGCGAAAACGTAAACATTCCATATTATGTTCAACTTCTTCAAAACTTCCTCCATTCCCTTCCAGGAGAACCTAAGATCCTGCCATGGAACCTTCGTCAATACGAAGGCCCTGAAACAATCCCTTCCGAATCTCTTAACTATTTCTTGAGGTGGGACGTAGTTCCCAAGCCTCTTATGCATCTCCCTTCCTTTCTCATCGAGCATGAAACCGTGCATGAGGACAGATCTGTAAGGAGCCCTTCCGAAGAGGAGGACGCCCATCCTAAGGAGTGAGAAGAACCACCCCCTCACTTGATCATGTCCCTCAGTTATGAAGTCCACTGGGAATATCTCGCTAATTGAATCGGTCTTGTAAGGATATCCTAAGCTCGCGAAGAAGGAGATCCCTGAATCGTACCAGACATCCATTATATCGGGAATCCTCCTCATAGTGCCACCACAGGAGTCGCATTTAATTGAGACCTCATCGACCCAAGGCCTATGCAAGTCACTTAATTTGACGCCCGATCTCTCTTCCAACTCCCTTGAGGATCCTACTACCTCAACCTTACCGCATTTCTCACAAGTCCATATGGGTATAGGTATCCCCCAATACCTCTGCCTAGATATTATCCAATCCTCGACGCCCAGCAGCCAGTCCCTGAATCTCCTCTCCCCTCCCCATTTGGGGACCCATTTCACCTTATCACTCTCGCTAAGAAGTTTTTCCCTTATATCGGATATCCGTATGAACCATTGTTTCGTCGCTCTTATTATTAGGGGAGTGTCGCACCTCCAACATACAGGGTACTTATGGACTACAGTACCTTTAGCTACTAAAGCGCCTCTCTCCTCCAGATCTCTTATTATCAAATTATTAGCTTCCCTAACGTTAAGACCAGCATATTTCCCAGCTTCAGCAGTGAATAAGCCTCTCTCATCTACTGGACTCTTCACCGGGAGTCCATACCTTGAGCAAGCCTCAAAATCTTCCTTCCCATGTCCGGGGGCTGAATGAACACATCCACTCCCTTCCTCCATCGTTACATATTCTGAGCTCAGGATTATCGTATGATGATCCCTCAGCTCCCTCTGGATATCGACTACGTCCTCGAGAGGGTGTTCATATTTCAGGCCCTCTAGGGATCTTCCCTGAAATTCGTCTATGACCTCATAGCTCTTGATACCCGCTTCCTTCATAACGTGCTCAAGCCTCTTCTCGGCCAGTATGAGAACTCCTGAATCCGTCTTAACTTTCACATATTTCTCATCTGGATGCACCATTACCGCTACGTTCCCGGGAAGTGTCCAGGGAGTAGTGGTCCAAATTAGAATATATTCAGGCTTATCAACTAGTTTAAATTTCACATATATAGATGGATCCACTAACTCCTTGTAACTTTCACTGACCTCATAATCGGAGAGGACCGTCTCACATCTAGGACACCAATGGACAGGCCTCTCCCCTTGATAAAGCATTCCATTCTCCCATATCTTCTTTATCCCCCACCATGCGCTCTCAATGTACTCCCTCTCGTATGTTATATATGGAGAGCTCCAATCCAATGAGACCCCGAACTCCTTGAAATGTCGCGTCATGGACTCTATGTTCCTCGCTGCTAGCTCCCTGCACTGTTCCACGAACTTCGCTATCCCGAATGTTTCTATGTCTTTTTTTGATGAGAAACCGAGAGATCTCTCTGTCATGACCTCTATCGGTAGCCCATGCGTATCCCAACCAGGCTTGTCGAGAACGAAGTAGCCTTCCCCTCTCTTGAACCTCACTACAGCATCCTTCACTACCTTATTCCAGACGGTACCGGGATGGGGAGTATCTGATGATGGATATGGCGGTCCATCTAGAAAATGGAACTTCTTTGCACCAATTCTAGATTCCCTTAACTTTTCATAAATCTTTCTCTCATCCCAATATCTCAAAATTTCCTGCTCATAGCTTTTAGGATCGAAGTTCCTTCCCAGCCTCCTCAGCTTAGGCATCCCCTTAGCACCTCTCCCCCTTCATTCTCCCGAACATGAGGGCCTAAGTTTTTAAATAGAGCTAGTCATGTAAGTGGGGCGAGCGGCCATAGCGGCCAGGGACACACCCGGACCCATTCCGAACCCGGAAGTTAAGCCTGGCCGCGTTCCGTGGAGTACTGAGCTCCTCAAGGGCTCGGGAAACACGGAAGCTGCTAAGCCCCATTACATCCACTTATAATTCCCTTTTGACCGAGTTTTTCAGCGATTTTCACGAAATTCCTCCAATTAGCTAGCGTCTTCGGTCTCTTAGGTGCGAAAGGGCAGCTCTCCTTGTAGCTTATCGAGATATCATAAGTCCCGATCTCCTTAGCTATCTTAATGATATCATCCTTGTCCATTCCTATAAGAGGTCTGAAGACGGGCCTCTCGAGGCATCTGCTCTCTACCTCGAGATTGGCTAGGGTCTGAGATGCAACTTGTCCGAGAGAATCCCCAGTCACGATTCCGTGGGCTCCGATCTCCCTAGCTATCTTATCAGCTGTCACTAGCATCCTCCTCTTGCATAAGAGACAGGTCCACTCCCTCGCTTCCCTCGATATTTCAGAGAGGAATCCCCCGTGCTCCAGAATTATGGACTCCATCTTCACCCCGTAGGAATACCTTCTCAGGACGTTGACTATCTTAATGAAGGTCTCCTCCTCAGCGGGGCTCTTCCTGAAATGTAGGGGAATTATCTGAGCGCCTCTCCTCATGAGGAGCCAAGCAGCAACCGGGCTATCGATACCTCCTGATATAAGCGCTAAGACCTTGCCCTGAGTACCCACGGGCAGTCCTCCATATCCTCTGATCTTCTCATCGGAGACATAAGCATAGCCTCTGATCAACTCTATATATATCTCCTGATCCGGATGATCTAAATTCACACTTCTACCGGTGCTCTCTTTCACCTTAGCCCCTATCTCCTTAGCTAAATCTGGGGAAGTCATTGGAAATTCCTTAGTCACCCTCTGGACCCTTATGGCGAAGCTCCCTTCCCCCCATGTAGCTACCAACTTAGCAGCATTAGTGATAGAATCGAGATCAGCATTTGTCTCCAGAGAGGGGCTGTAAGAGCTAATCCCAAGGACTAGTTTTGTGATCTCTCTGACTTTAGGATCCTTAGTGTAAGCTATCAATCTAGCAGCTCTCTTAATTACCTTTATGAAGTTAACACCCTCATTCCTGTATGTTTCCTCTAAGTTCCTCTGGAGAGCTCTCTCCATATTCGATCTGACGCCCGGACTCTTAAGGCCGATCTCTGAGTACCTGATTATTACTGCGTTGAACTCCCTCACATTATTATAGGGGACGTCCGTTTTATAAGTAAGGAGGGAACATGCGTAAAATATACTTTCACATAGAGGATATGGAGGATCAATTGGAGCTCTGGTTCTCAGGTGGAATGAGTGAGAGGGTAAAATTTAGGCCTTATTTCTATATTCTACCTGAAGAGGAGGGAAATCTGAGCGGTTTCTTGGAGAAGGAACGAGTGAGGAAGAAAGTGATGGGGGTAGAGAGGGATCTAGTGAAGGTCTATTTTAAGGACGAGAGATCGATGAAAAAAGCGATGAAGGGGTTGAAAAATCCGATGGAGACGGGAATACCATCCTGGTTTAAGTTCATCTTGGATAGCGGATTGATCCCATTCAGCGATCCAGATAATCCGAGCGAGAGATATGGTATTGAGGATCTGAAGAAGTTCTTCTTCTCCGGGATGATATACAGCGAAGATGGATTTCCTGTTGAGGGAAAAAGCCCGATAGTCGCTATTTCTTATTCCGTGGATGATGGCCCCATTGAGGTGATATCAACAAACGATTTAGACGATTCCTCCGTCATAAGGGAATTTGCCTCAGTGATAAATAAGGAGAATCCGGATGTAATAGTAGGTTATGGTCAAGATGCTGATGAATTCAAGCACATGATGGCCCGTTCTAAACACCTCGGGCTCAGATTCTCGATTGGGAGGGATGGATCTGAACCTATGGAGACCGGTAAGTTCTTCAGAGGTACTATCATAGTGGAGAACAGGATCAGAGGGAGGGCCAATCTAGATCTCTTCTCAGTGGCTTGGAGGGATTTCCCCCAACTCCCTGAGAGGACTTGGTACGAATTAGCTGACGAGCTCGGGGTCGATAGACCAGAGGTCATGATGAAGTTCAGAGTGGCTGAAGCTTGGAAGCTGAATAGGGACAATGCCCTAGACTATATGAGGAAGAAATTAAGTACAATAATTGGAATATACTCGAAAATAATCGATAATCAGGTCGCTCTATCTAAGATGTCGCTGGTCCCTATCCACAAACTGCTCAGGAGTTCTGTCGGGGAGATAGTAGAGGCGATACTCCTCAGGGAGTCGAGATCAAGGGATTGGATCGCTTTCTCATCGCCTCAAAGACTCGAAGAGAGTTATGAGGGAGGATTCGTTTGGATAAGATCTCCAGGGATTTATGAAGACATCTGTTATCTGGATTTCGCTAGCATGTACCCTTCTATAATGGCTCTACACAATTTGAGCTTCGAGACAGTCAATCCTGAGGAAGGTCTCTGCGATGAAGTAGAGGAGGTGAATGTGGAGGGAGTGAGAGCTAAGGTATGCAGAGATAGGGAGGGCCTCGTCCCCCAATTGGTGAGGAAGTTGATAGAGGAAAGATCGAAGATTAAGGAAAGCCTCATGAATTTGAAACCGGATGACCCTGAGTATAAGAGACTGGAAGCAGCTCAAAGAGCAATAAAGGTAGTTACTAATGCGATCTATGGGTATATGGGTTGGGAGAGTGCTATATTCATGAATATATCTGCAGCTAGGCTGACATCAGCCTACGGAAGGCTCTACATAAAGAAGGTCAGGGAGATGCTGGAATCTAAGGGTTTAAGCGTGATTTACATAGATACAGATGGTATTCAATTCATCGGAAAGGAGTGTGAGGACGTAATCGATGATATAAATTCGGAGATACCACTCAGGCTGGATCTCCGTTATAAGGCATTAAAAGGAATTTATTTGGCGAAGAAAAAATATGCACATTTACTAGAGGACGGAAGGATTATTGTCAAGGGATTTGAGTTCATAAGGAGGGATTATCCTAAGATAATCAAAGAGGCTCAGAGGGAGGTCGTTGAGGCTATCCTCAAGGGGAAGGAGAGCGAAATTGAAAAAATAGTAAATAAATTCAGAGATAAAATAATAAGGGGGGACATCAAGAGGGAAGATCTAATAATATTTGAGACTATCGGAAAGGAAGAGGAAAGATTTGAGAGGATGACGAAGGGCCTCAGGGTCTCGACATGGCTGAAAGCGGAGAAGGGGATAGAGGTCCATAGGGGCCAGGTCCTGAGGGTAATAATAGTTAAAGGACCTGGGAGCGTGACAGAAAGAGCCAGACCGGCAGAATTCTTTGACGTGAGTGATGCAGATTTGGATTATTACTTGAGCTTGTTCGACCAAGTTATTGAGAGGACTCTCTCCCCTCTAAAGGTTCAGGAGAGTAAGAAGGGTGGGTTAGAGGAATGGTTCTGATCAGACCTTGAGGAATTTGAGCGGTAAATTGGATACCTGTTTCTTTGTATACGGTCTATTTATTGGCAAGGCCTCCTTCCTCTCCTCCTCTGCCCTTGGTCTGACTATGCCCAAGTAGACTGCACAGCTCACGCAGTAATACCTGGTCTCAAGTCTCTTAGAGATATAGGCCCCTTGCCTCTCCAGATCTTTCCCCAAGCTCCCACCTACGGGAGACGTCCATTTCGTTACCTTCACTGCCTTATCAGCTGGTATAACCCTCCCGCATTGTGAGCATTGAACAGTTCTCTCATGTCCAGATCCTCCCAACTTCCTACCCCTGTTCTTTCTCTTTTTTGTCATACTATCACCCGCTCAGCATACCACCTCCAGAATAAAAGGTTTCCTCTGGGGAAGGTAATCCACTGCCAGACAATAAGAGTGATTATGATAAATAGAAGAGGTTTTTAAAAAGAGAATTCAATAAGATCTTCCTATCCAACACCTATGTCTGGCCTCATCACCGCAAACGATACACTTCTCCCCTCTGCCCTTCAGAGCATCCTCTTCATATCCTAAGAGACCGTAGCCGCCCTTCTCCTCAACCTCATGGCCACACTCCTCTTTACCACACCATGCGAACGATACCACCTTAGTTTTGATATTCTCAATGAGCTCCTCCATATTCCTAGCGTGGAATATCCTTTTCATAAAGTAGTTCCATGCCTGTTCAGAGAGAACTCTCTCTATATCCTTTAAGAGCTCGGAGATCCTCTCATTTAATTCGTCAAAGGGTATAGTTTTCCTCTCCATCTTGTCTCTCCTGAACGCCGTAACTTCCCTTCTCTCTAGTTCATTTCTCCCGATCTCTATCCTAATGGGGACGCCTTTCATCTCCCATTTATAGAACTTGTAGCCTGGCCTCTCCTCACCCTCATCGAGATGGACCCTGAAGCTCCTCTCGAGCGTTGACTTCACTTCCCTAGAGTACTCCAGTATCCTCTCCTCGTAATCCTTCGTCGGGATGGGAACTATGACTATCTGTATCGGTGCTATCTTCGGAGGGAGCCTCAAGCCTCTGTCATCTCCATGTATCGCGATGACGGCAGCGAGGGATCTCTCCGATATCCCAAAGGATGTGGTGTTGACGTTCTTCTTCTTCCCATCCTCATCCATGTAAGTCAGGTCGTATGTCTTAGCGAATAGATCACCGAAATTTATCGCGCTCCCTAACTCCAGGGCCTTTCCATCTGGCATTATAGTGACTATATCGTAATTGTAAAGAGCCCCTGGGAAGGTGTCCCATGGCATCGTCTTGACCACTATGTAAGGGATGAGGAGCTCATCGTAGAAGCTCTTGTATATCCAGACCTCTAAGTTAACTTGTTCAACGGCTTCCTCGTATGTCGCATGAAATGTGTGACCTTCCTTAAAGAACGCGACTTCCCTAACTCTCAACATAGGTCTCGTGGCCTTAGTCTCATACCTGTAGATAGGGGCTATCTGGTAGATCCTTATCGGGAGATCTCTATAGCTACTTATCCATCTAGAGAGGACTTCATACATTATAGCCTCACTGGTGGGCCTGAGAGCGAGCTTCTCAGGGGCGTCCTGTCTTCCGAGCTTAGTTACCCAGAACACGGAATCCTGAAAACCCTTTATGAATCTGAACTCCCTACTAAGGACGCTTTCAGGGACTATTGAAGGGAAATATACTCTCTTATGTCCAGTCTGTCTTAAAAGTCTCTCCATTATGCTCATTATGTTTTCCATAAGCTCGTATCCGTATGGAAGCCAAACGTACATTCCCTTCACGGGATATCTCTCATCAAGTATCTCCGATTTGAAGATCACCTCATCGAACCACCTAGAGAAATCCTCACCCTTAGGTACGACCTCATATGCCTCTCTCTCGGACATGTTACCACCTTATCACTTTCGATTACCGAGCCCCATCGCTCTTAAAAAATCTGCTCTTTCCATGAACCTCAAAATATTGAATCTGATCCCCGGACTCTCCTCCTCGAACTCCTCTACCATCCTCATATAGGGATCTCTGACCTCATATCTGGAGCCTCCGCAGAGAGCTGATAACTCCTCAACTGGTATCTCGATGAAAGGGGCAACGAAATTGCTTAACTCATTTAAGAGGAGGTAAAGTCTACCTGATATTATTAGGAAATCTGGAGAGCCAGTAAATATTGATCTCAGGAGTAGGGAAACAGCATCGTCAAGGATCAATGGAAGAACCACCTTTTCCCTAGAGGAAATGAGATTCCTCGATATCTCCCGGAGCAGGTCAACTATCTCATCTCTAGAATCAAAATCCAGATCTATCGAACTTATTTTAACGGGAAATTTAGACTCCATCTCCATGAAAAGATCGAAGAGGATCTCCGCGTAGGGTAGTTTCGTCCTTAAGAATAATATGTTATCCTCCCTCGATAATAAACTATATTTGCTAACAGTACGCTTCATACGGCTCAATAGGGAATCCCTCAAGCAGTTCTCGCACAAAATCTCCCCCGAGTATCTCCTGATCAAAACCACGTCGGGGGATCCGCACCTCGAGCATATCATATTTTTAGGGGAATCCATCATCTGAATCAGGTGTATGAATCACTCAATATAAAGCCTGAGGGCGAGGAAGTATACGATGAGGATAGATGGGAGTTACTGAGGAAGAAGAGGGGCAGAGGGGCTCATGTCCTGAGGGTTCTGAGGAAAATCGGTATTACTGGATTCATTTATGGGAGTGTCGCAAGGGGTGACGTGAGGAAAGAGAGCGATCTCGATGTAATAGTATTGGATTATTCCCTTCCCCTATCCTTCATAGAGGATATACTCTCCAGTGAGTTGGGTAATCCATATTACAGGGAGATAGTTCAAGCATCGCCCAGAAGCATACCGAAATATCATATACACTTCGATGAAGAGCTCGTCGTCTCTATCCCTCTGGGATCCATTAGAAGGAGCGAGAGGGAGTTCTACAATTTCGGTGGTAAAGTGAGCTTGGAGGAGATAGAAAGGGGTATCAGAAAGCCAGGAGTGAATAAAGAGCTGAAACTTATTTTCCCAGTGGAAACTGGTCATCTAGTATTCCCTGTAATCGGTTATGAGAGTGCTACAGCGAGGATATTAGGTATCGACGAGGGAGTCATTAAGGAAAGGATAACCATCCTGACCAAGAGGAGGGTCGTGGGGAAGACTGGGTTGTACATATGTTATAGACTCCTACCCATTGAAACTGCGGAGGAGGCCATCCTCAAACTGAAGAGCGTCAAGAGATGGTTCGATGAGAGGTTAAGCGAGGAACTCTAATACCTAACATCGCTCCGAGTTGCAGGTCCTTGTTCATTGGGCTCTTAGGGATCTACTTGAAGAAGCTCAAATTGAGAGAATTACCGCTGCTATGAGTACGGAAGTATTACATATTAGATGCGATACCTGAGCTTAGCTGCTATTCCACCTATAGCGTCTAACTTCTCTCCCGGTTCACTTGCTGAGTCAATTATCCTGAATTCAGCTCTCGTCCTCTCGCATCCTTCGATTAACGAGAATACCTCATCCCTCATATCTGGATCGAAGAACACTGAGGCTGATATGAGGACGATCTCAGCGGCGCCCTGGTTCACTGCCTTTAATACCTCCTCGACCCCATAAGTCACTAAATCGGAATTTTTAGATAGTAGCTCAAATATCTCCTCAACAGCAGCCATATCTTTGGCAAGATCTAGCTCCCTCAGCACCTTATCTGCTTCCCCTCTCCTTATCATCTCCAGCACCCCTGAGAATGTAGCGTTACTAGCATCCCCTTCCCTCATCTTCTCCCCTATCTCCGGGTCCTTGGCCCTCGCATAGGAAAGGAACCTATCTTTGAAGAAGCCAGGCCCTCCTATAACTATCGCTCTAGGTTTTACCTTGGAGTAAAGCTCCCTTATGGTATCTAGAATTTCTGAGAAGTATCTCCTCTCCTCCCCCTCCCTTCCTCTCGTATCCATCTTAGATGGTAGCCTCGACCTTATGTAAGTGATCTCCTCGACCCTCATGGAGCTCGCCTTCGCTATAGTAGCACCTTCATCATCCATAGCTACGAGAAGAATCTCTCCCTTCTCAGACATGCTCTCAGCCCTCTTCAATATCTCCAAGTGAGTTTTCTTCCATTCTTTCTTTATTATTGTCAAGGAAGATCCCTCATCAACGGAAAAGGTATGATGTTGCCCCTGGATTCCGAATTTATCTGGACCAACCCTCACAACGCCGGATATCCTCAATCTAGATGAATATGGATCTAGCTTCACCTTATCGACCTCTATAGTCAGTATCATAGGGATCCTCTCACCACTATCAGCTCTTATCCCCTCCTGCTTCACTCTTCTGAGTGTTTTCATCGTAATGAGGTCTCCTTCTTCAATTATAGAGGCCAACCAATAGATATCGTTTAAGTTATCTACTCTAAGCTTAATGAGACCTCTCTTGAGGTCCTCCTCCAATATCCTCACTTCATCCACCTAATCACTGTATCGTGTAGATCGCGAGACCAACGCCCTTCCTTACGATATCCTTAGCTACGTTCCCAACTATCGCCTTAACACCGATCTCGTAAGCCTTATCAACTATCCTCTGGGTAACTATCCTATCATATATTATGTATCTCACACCCTTCATTTCGTTCAGTTCATTCAGGAGCTCTGCGACTGATGTCTCCTTGAGGACCCTGAGGTCTTCATCTAGAAGGATAACCTTATCGGTATTCATGACCCTCTCATAAAACCCCCTGAACATCTCCGGGACCCTGATTATCCTCTCATTTATCTCCCTAGCTGATCTCGTCTCATGCGCCTCAGGCTCGGTAAAGAGTTTCGCTTTAGGCGGAGATATCCCGAGCTCCCTTCTCACTTCTTCCGCTGGTACAGCGGATGAGAGAGCTTTTCTTATCTCTTTAGCAGTCAATTCCTCCACTACCTTTCCCTCAGGTGCTCTAGCCACATAATCTATATCTGTTTGCTCTAAGAGAGTCCTTAGGACCATTTCGCCACCTCTATCTCCATCTACGAAAGCTATGGCCTCTTTCTCTTCTATTAATTTCTCTAAAGATTTAGGAACTCTCTCTAAAGCCCCTCCCATGGCTATTACGTTATCAAAACCGTACTTAAGTAGGTTCATGACATCAGCTCTTCCCTCTACTACTATTATCTCCGATGCTTCCTCTATCCCTCTGCCAGCCGGTAACTGCTCCTCCCCGTAGAGTATGAAGTTGGACTTAGCGCTCTCCCTCTCTACAAATTCTATGAGCCTTCTGAAGCTATCTTCCTTCTCTATTGACCAATTCCTCAGTATCTCAGCGGCTCTCCTTGCTATATCATTCCTCCTCTCCTCCCTCTCGTCTACTATCTTTATGAGCTTGAAGCTCGCCTGGTACGGACCGACTTTGTCAATCGTCTCCATAGCTGCGACTAGAAGGGCCGTTCTTACCTTATCTAGCCCTGAATAGAGCTCAACTATCCCCTTCGAACCCTCGCCCTCTCTCCTCAACCTTATATTTATCCTACCAATTTTTCCAGTCCTTTGAAGGTCTTTGAGCTCCAATTCAGGGCCTAAAAGACCCTCTAACTGCCCGAATATCGCTCCTATGACATCGCTAGTCTCCACAACACCATTTACCGATACTTCAAGCTTAGCAATATATTTAGGGTGCGTAGCTTCCTTCTTACTCTCCATAAAGCTAATCCTCCCCCTAAACTCAATGTCCGCCCGCCAACTAGTCCCCAGAGGTCACGGATCAGCCCACGCTTTCCTCTCTACCTCCGGGGTCATTTGGTGGCGGGCGGTACTAATACGTCACTTGTCGCTAAATATAATCTCTTCGCCCCTCAGTGGTAACGCTTAATAATGGCTGATGCTCCAATTCGAGGATCAGTATGGGGACGGTAAGAGAGAGGGCGATAAAGAGAGTGGCATACAAGCTCGTTAAACAGTACCCTGATCTATGGACTGAGGACTTTGAGCATAATAAGATGATCTTATCTCAGATAGCTGAGATAAAATCTAAGGTTTACAGGAATAGAATAGCAGGTTATATAACAAGGCTGAAGGTCAGAGAGAGGCAGGGTACTCTCGTATAACGGTTAATACTCCCTAAAATACTCGTTTTCATCAGTTTCATCTGTTTCAATAGTACCGTTTTTGAGGGGTCGATGGCTCGTATCCAGGACCTAAAATGAATCCCTATGAGCTCAAGAATAAGATAGTGGATAGGAGCGCCCATATATCAGTGATAGGTCAGGGATATATAGGCCTCCCTCTATCACTCTTATTGGCGGATTCGGGGTTCAGCGTCATAGGTTACGATGTGGACTCTAAACTCATTGAAGAACTATCCAACGGAATAACCAGGCTGAGAAATGAGAAAAAAGTTAGAGATCTCTTGCTAAAGCACTTAGGGTCTAGATATTTCCCATCTAATGATCAGAGGAAGCTGAAGGGATCTGATGTGATAATAGTAGCGGTCCCCACGCCCAGAGTCAACGGAACTATAGAGCTCGGGATGCTGATGGATGCGATTAAGCTCGCATCATCGACGATAAATAGGGGGGGTCTCATAGTAGTTGAGAGTACTCTCCCTCCCAAGACCTTCGAGATCCTACTCATTGAGATAGGTAAAGCGGGCCTAAAGCCCGGGGAGGACGTGTTCGTATCCTATTGTCCCGAGAGAGCGATGCCCGGGAAATTAATAGATGAATTGATATCCAATTACAGAGTAATCGGTGCGAAAGATCCCATATCTGCAGAACTATCAAAAATATTATATGAATGCTTCGTTAAAGGTGAAATAGAGATAACAGATCCTCTCACCGCAGAGATAGCTAAACTCGTCGAGAACGCTTATAGGGATGTGAACATAGCTTTCGCTAACGAAGTAGCGAGGATCTGTGAGGTTCTCGGTAGCGATGTCAGGAAGGTCAGAGAACTCGTCAATAAGCATCCTAGAGTGAATATGCTTTTACCTGGTATAGGGGTCGGTGGAAGTTGCCTCACGAAAGACCCTCTGTTCCTGTCCTGGATCTCAAGAGAGAATGGATATTCACCAGAGTTAATAAACATAGCTAGGGAGTTAAATGAATCGATGCCCATTCATTATGTAAATCTGATAGATGACTTCCTCAGATGGAAGAACTCAGGGAGCGAGATCGTCTGTGTACTCGGCGTGACCTATAAAGGGGATGTGGCCGATACGAGAGAATCCCCCGCTAAATATCTGATAGGTGAGTTGATGGGGAGAGGTTATAGAGTGAAAGTCCACGATCCTATCGTGAAGGAATCTTTTGGGGCTAGGTTTTATGATAGGCTCGAGGAAGCTGTGAAGGACGCTGATGCGATAGTAATAGTGAGCGATCACAGTGAGTTCAAGCAGATGGATCTCGGGAGGGTGAGGGAGTTAGTTGGTAGGGATCCTGTACTGCTCTTAGATGGAAGGTTGATAATAGATAAGGAGAAAGCAGAAGCTTCGGGCTTCATCTACATCTCTGTAGGTAATTTATCGTCACTGAGACGTATTAAGGATGAGGTATTCGCTTTTAGCGAAACTATTTCAAAAGTTCCATTATAAGTCCGGATATATGTGAAATTTTTATACCTTTAAGCCTTCCCTTTGTCTGCATAGCTTCCGTTATCATCGCATAGCATCCGGCATCTTCTATCACTATGTGATTCGCTCCCAGTTCCTCTGCCAGCGACAGCACCTTCTGAACCCATCTGGAGAAAATGTTCCTATCGGTCCTATAGATCAGAGTGAAACCGCAATCACAACAGAGCCACTCTGGAGCTTCGAGGATCTTCAAGCCGTTGAGGCTCTTTAGTATCTCCAAGAACGAAATATCTCTCCCGCACGATGGTATCGGTAGTACATTATCCCTTCCCTTCATCTTACCTAGCTTTATCTTTTCGGAGTGTATAGCATCCAAGATGTAAGAGGATAAATTTATGAAGCCGAGATCTGGGTAAATCCTAGCCGTGAGTGAACATCCGGAGACAATACGCTTAGGGTTGAGCTCTGAGATCATGCCCTCTAAATTCCTCTTCGAGTCCTCAGCGAGGTCCTTCTCCCCTAATATGTATAGAAGGGCGCCTGAGCAAGGTTCGCTCGGGCCTATAGTTGTGATATCCCCGGAAATCCTTTCGAGGAGTTTCCTCGTATTCAAGGCAACTTCTATGGCCTTATGCATCCAACATCCGGCGAAGAATAGGGTCTCAGAGTTCTTCGTGGGCTGGAAATCGGGTGGCAACCAGCTGCCCTTAATGAGCTCATCCCCTATAGGGGTTCCCACCCTCCTGAAAGAGTTCCTTATATCCACAGTGACTAGGGGGACGTAACCCATATCGATGAAAGACCCCCTAGCCCTAACGAGTAAGTCGAAGGGGCGTAACCCTACTGGGCAGTAATCATTACAGACTCCGCAGTTAGCACAAGTAAACACATGTCTGAGGATACCCTCTGTAAGTTCTATTTTCCCTTTGGAAAGCATTGATAAAATCTTAATCCTTGATCTCATGCCAGAGCTCTCGATCTGGTCCACGTTGAAGAGCGGGCAGGGTATGTTACACCCGCCACAGCTTATGCATCTAGCGAAGTCCGAGGAAAGCTCTTCTTCGAATTCTATCTCCAAGGGATCACCTCATATTAACTTCTCAGGGTTCATTATCCCATGCGGGTCTAGGACTCCCTTTATGGCTTTCATGATACTCAGGTAACCCTCATCGTAATTCTCATCTAACTTGTATATACCTACACCTGTCCCGAACCCCAAGGATGCACCGAGAGAGGTCGCATTCTCTATCAGATTGGATGCAGCCCTCTCAGTCCTCTCAACTTCCTTAGGATCCCTTGAGTTGTAGAGGAATATCGCGGTCACCCATCCCAAAGGCGGATCTATTACTGTAATAGATGGTATCTTCATCCTAGAGCTCGTCCTATCTACCTCTTGGACGATATCCCTCACTAAATTCTGATATGATAGCATGCTAACCACTCGCATGGAGACCTTTCTCCTCTTACAGAGCTCATATATTTTCTCCCTCCTCACCCAGATGCCCTCTACTTCCTCAGCTTCCACTTCCATGTGTTCCAAAGCTGTCTCAGCGAGTATACCCTCAACTTTCCCCCTCCACTTCTCAACACATTCGCTGGCTCCAGCTATCTCCAAGAAGCCTATAGCCTCGACTCCGACGAATTCCCTCTCTTCAATGAGCTCCTTATAGTTATGATAGACCTCGAACCCGTAGATATCGATACCCGCTCTCCTAATGGCATCATATATCGTGAGGGAATCCGAGACGTCATTAAGTTCCATAGAATATGAGATCCTGGCCTCAGGCCTGTAACTGAGTTCTATTAGGGCCGAAGTTATGACTCCCAGAGTCCCCTCAGACCCGATCATCAGATCCATCGCATTCCTCTTGCTCGGGGGTCCAGGCTGCTCTAAAGATATCATCTGCCCCCCAGGTATCACGACCTCTAAGCCCCTAACGTGATCTCTCATAGTCCCATATCTCACTGAGAGAGGGGATGCGGCATCCTCAGCTATCATCCCGCCTATCGTTGAGAACCCAATTCCATCAGGATTTATCGGCAAAAACATCCCGTTTATTAACCTATTGACATCCCTGAGCTTAATGCCCGCTTCCACTCTGATAATGCCCGTGCTATCGTCCTTCTCTATGACTTTGTTCATCCCCTGCATATCTAAGATGAAACCCCCTCTCACTGCTAGCGGTCCTCCTACGAGTGAGGTGCCGGAGCCCCTGGGAGTCACGGGCACACCATATTTGTCGGCGATCTCCAGTACTATAGAGACTTCCTCAAGTTTCCTCGGCCTTATAATAGCATCTGGAACATATTCAACCCCAGAGGAGTCATAAGAGTAGGCATATCTATCAACTTCTTCCCTAAGTATCTGATCTCCACTTAACTGAGAGGATAGTTCCTCCAACGCCTTTTCAATATTATCTCCGCTCATAGCATCTCAGGGCTCTCCAGTATGGAAATAGTAATAATCTTAATCCACATTAGATCGAGAGGGATATAGATGCTTAGACTGGGCCTGGCGGATCTTCATAGGGAGTTAAACGCGAAGTTTTTCGAATTCGCTGGATGGGAAATGCCGATGAGATATACGAATTCATTGGAAGAAGCGATATCCGTGAGGACGAACTGTGGGATATTTGATGTCTCCCATATGGGTAGATTCATAATCGAAGGAGCTGATGCATCCAACTTCCTGCAGAGAGCGACATCTAATAACGTCGATATCGAAGTTGGCAGGAGCAAGTATACGCTCACTCTCAATGAAGGGGGTGGGATAAGGGATGATAATGTGGTATTCAGGTTATCTGATAATAAATATATTTTTGTTGCTAATGCAGCAAATAGAATAAAAATATTAAACTGGTTTAATGAATTAAGAAAAAAATGGAATATGAATATCCGGATTGATGATGTAACATTAGGAACTTTTATGTTTGCGATTCAGGGGCCTAAGGCGAGAGAAATTTTCCACAATGTTACTGAAACTCAACTAAAAATAAAAAAATTTAATTTAGCTGTTGTGAATTGGAGGGGAGAAGAACTCATTGTCAGTAGAACTGGCTACACCGGAGAGGATGGCTATGAAGTGATAATAGGAGATAAAGGGCTAGCTTCGGAGCTATTCAGATCTCTGGTAGTAGCGGGAGCTAAACCATGCGGATTGGTCGCCAGAGACATCCTCAGGCTCGAGGCCGGGCTCGTCCTCTACGGCAATGATATAGATGAGGATATCAATCCTATCGAAGCTGGGCTCGAGTTCGCGGTCGATCTGGGGAAGGATTTCGTGGGCAAAGGAGCGATCATCGAGGCGATCAACAAGGGCATTGAGAGGGTCAGAGTAGGTGTACTGAGCTTCAGTAGGAGCGCCCCTAGGAGGGGCGAAGGTGTATACATAGGTGAGGAGAAGGTAGGGATCGTGACGAGCGGAACTTTTAGTCCGACTATCGAGAGAGGCATAGGAATGGCTTACATTAAGAAGGAGTACGCGGAGATCGGTAGGGAACTCGATGTGGGAGAGGAGAGGAAACTGAAAGTGAGAGTTGAGAAGATGCCATTCTACGACGAAAAGATCTATGGTTGGAGGAGAGTTACTTCAGTTTCCCAAGAACGACATGACTGACTGTCTTCGCCAACCTGCGAGTCTCGACTATCCTAACGAGATCTCCCTCATTAACTTCGATGCAAGGGGGCAGATGCGCATGTATCTTACTCCTTCTCCTCTCATATCTCTTATACTTCTTGTCATAGTGTAGATATTCAACTAACACCGTGACAGTCCCCGTCATCTTAGTGCTTATGACTCTGCCATCGAGAGAGCTCCTCCTTAGGGATATGTTCCCATGCCAGGGGCACTTATCATCATCACAACTCCTCTCAGGTGGAGCTATATCCTCTAAAAGATCTTCCGAGATCTTTCTCATGCCTTCTTCACCCTCTCCTCAGGCCTGCCTACTAACCTATCACCCAATACCAACACAGAGCTACCATCATCTACCCTAAATAAAAATAATCTACCACTCTTAGCGATGAGGGATCTCCTATCTCCCCTCTCAATGATGAGGCAGTTCCTCGTTTCATATACTACCCTCCCCTTAATCCCTACCTCAGATAGATTCGGGGAACTGAAAACACTCACTTCTAAACCTATGAGCTCATGATATAGTATATTGCTAGCCCTGACTGGACCTATAACTTTATACCCCTTTCCCTCAATATCGTCAGTATCCTCGCTCTTTCCTTCCTCAAAGCTTTCCTTAGATGGGTTTTCTCAGCTGCTCCAAGTAACCTCTTAGCTTCATTAATGAAGAGATCTCTCTCCACTTCCTTAAGCCTCTCCAGCAATTCCTCTGATTCTAATCCCCTCAGCTCATCAAGCTTGCTCGGACTCATCCTCTTTCACCTCACTAGCAACCTCGAGCTCTCCCTCCAACTCCTCAGGTATCTCTACGACCTCCGATTCCGATAAGGATTCTATTTCAGACTTTATCCTCTCTCTAATTCTCTCTATCTCATCCTCCTTTATCACAACAGCATCGGGTCCCCTCACGCCTGGTTTGACTATCCTTACCCTCACTCCTATCATACCCTGCGGCATTAAGACGTGCTTCACTGCATATTCAACGTTCTCAATGTAGTCCTGGCCACATCTATATATAACTCCCTCCCTGAATCTCTCTTCCCTGGCTCTCTGACTTCCAAATTTTCCAGAAAGCCTTATCTCAACTCCCTTGGCTCCCTCAGCCATGACCCTCCCTAGAGCTGAGTAAGCTACTTTCTTGTACCTCTCCCCCTTAGCGATCCTCCTGGCTATATAGCTTGCGACTATCCTCGTGCTTAGGAAGGGTTTATCAACTTTCTTAGCTTGTATATATGGATTCTGTATTCCTAACTCCTCCCTGAGGATGTCACTTATCCTCTTAGATGTCCTACCACCCCTGCCAATCATGACACCGGGGCTCTCAACGTAAACAGTTATTATATCCCTTATAGGCGTGGATGAGATCTCTACTCCGTGAAATCCCGCCTTATCGGATATCTTCTCCATGAACTCATGGAGCTTATATTTAACGATACCCTCCTGGACGAATTTCTTATATATCGGCATTGATTTCGCGGAGCTCATTCTTCACTCTCCTCCCTCTCCTCCAGCACTATCTCCACGTGGACCATCTGTTCGATCTTAGGGGTCGCCCTTCCATAGGCCCTCGGGAAAAATCGCCTCAACTTCATCCCCATTTGGGCTGCAGCATGCTTCACGTATAAGTTATCGGGATCTAGATCCTTATTCATCGCATTATGCTCCGCGCTCTTCAAGATCTTCTTCAAGAGTTTAGCGGCTTTAACAGGGTATCTGCCCGCTCCAGAGATGCCCTTCCTGTGAGGTACGCCCCCATTATATCTCCTGAAGGGGATCGCTCTCCTCAAAGCTATCACATCGTCTAGTATATTATAAGCTTCTGATAGCTTCTTTCCCCTTATCTCCCTCAGTAGCTCTACCATCTCCTTGAAGGATACTCTCAAATCCCTTCCAGAAGCCATTGCCTCCTTCTCGCCTTGAGCCGCGTATGAGTATCCCCACGTAGGCAATACTTTACACCCCTACATGAGGCACTGCGGCCCAGCCTTTATAAAAATTCCACTCTACTTGTGCGGAGCTAACAAAAATGGTATATGTATGATAGGCCATGTAAAAATTAACTTTTTTCCTTAGATCTCCCTTCAGTTCTCAAGAATTCTCCCCTCATCCTCCAGAAGATATATGCTCCTACTACGATTGGGGGTAATGAAGCCAAGAGAACCAGTTGAGGTGTAACGTAAATCTCAGAGCGTTTAACTATTATTGTAAGGGACTTCCCATCCTTTTGAAGCTGGGGAACGAACTCCCAGAGTGCGTTGTTCCAGACGATCACTTTAGGTGCTAAATTGCCCCCCATTATCTGTATAGATGGATTCGTGAAGTTGACCCAGAGGTTGCAAGCTATGTCGTCAGGTAGTAAGTAGGTGAGGGGGCTCAGATCCATCACATAATAATCGCCACTAGCACTCTTCTTGAGTGTCAGAGGTTTGGTCTCGGCATATATCTCATAACTTATGACTACTGTTTGAGTTTCAAGGGTCTCGCTCTTATATGAGACCCATAAGCTCTTTATCACGCTCGAGTCCGAGGAAGCTGATGATATCGCAGCTATACCAGTATAGTTAACTTCGGGAACTCCTCTATAAGTTACATTGAAGAGATTCCATCTAAGTCCGTATAAAATTAACAAGTTTCTCCCATAGAGGAAGCTCATCATGTTCAATATCGTCGAATTTGAGATGTAGCCTCTGGCGACAGCTTTCCTGAGGAAGTCCGCTCTATTCTCTGGATCCCCGACTTGAGGGTAAAATAAGAATCTATAATCTCCTCTAAGCCCAGCAGGTGTTTGATTCATCGTGATATTCCCTCTGAAGTTCATCCAATATAGGATAGGTGCCTTCAAGGTGTTTGTGAAGAAGAGCGTTTCATCACCACTCAACGTTCTATATACGCTCGCCTTCATCGTAGCTGAGAAATCCTCCCTTATCTGGATGGTCGCTATTGGCATTGGATACGCTGAATCTACTATTCTCATCTGGCTAGCTAGCATAAACGTGAGCATAGCTACCGCGAATAGCTTGTACCTCATTGGTGAACACCTCTTTCGCAACCCCTAGTGACACCTTATTTAAATTCTCCCTCCCGTATTAGATTATGGATGCCCCCGAGAAGAGGAGTCCTACTCTCAGTATTCTACTCAGGAGATGATAGAGCTGCTGTGATGAAGTTCTATGATGCGGATAGCGGAGAGATATTTCTGGTTAAAGACGAAACAGAACATAAGCCATATCTCCTCACTAATGCTCCTGAGGAGAGGATATCTGAAGCTCTCTCGGAGTTCGCATCGAGGATTCACTCGATCTCAAGAGTCAGGAAATACGATATCCTCAGAGATAAGGAGGTCGAGTTAACTAAAGTTGAGGCTAAGGACCCGCTTGCGATAGGGGGATCCCCCAAAAACATGAGAGATACATTAGCTAAGCTCGGATACGATGTCTGGGAGGCGAGAATAAAATATTATGATTGTTTCATCTTTGATAGAAATCTAATACCGGGATGTCTCTATGAGGTAGATGATTCAGGAAATCCGAGGAGGATTAGTATAGAAGTTGAACTAGAGGAGGATTTGCTTAACTCTGATGGTGAAGTTAGGGACATATTACTCTCGACGATCCCACTCTTCGATGAACCCTCTCCGAGCATGCCGAATGCAGCACTCGATATAGAGGTTCTATCTCCATTAGATAAGATACCTGATCCAAGGGAACCGGACAAACCGGTTGCAGCTGCCGCAATAGTAGATAGCTCAGGGAGAAAGGAGGTTCATGTTTTGCATAGAGGAGGGAGCCTCCCTGATGAGTTACCAAACGGTGCTAAACTGATAAGCTATGAGAGTGAGGGGAGGCTTATAAGGAGCTTATTGGACAGAATAAGTGAATATCCTCTCTTATTTACTTATAATGGAGATAACTTCGATCTCCCGTACTTAGCTAAAAGGGCTGAGAAACTGGGGGTGAGCGATAGGCCAGTGAGGCTCGAGAAGGACAGAGCTATATTAGATACGGGCATCCACATAGATCTTTACAAGTTATTCAGCAACAGATCAATACAAGTTTACGTTTTCGACAATAAATATGCAGGTTACACGTTAGATGAAGTAGCTGAAGCCATATTGGGCGAGAAGAAGATGGAACTAGAAGCCAGAGATTTCTACTCCATTGAGACCATGACTTTAGCAGAATATTGCCTCAAGGATGCTGAGCTCACATTTAAGCTCGGAAATATAGGTTCTGGAGAGATAATCAGGCTTCTCTTCCTATTCTCCAGGATAAGCAAGATGTCGCTCGAGGAAGTATCGAGGCAGGGGGTATCGTCATGGATAAGGAATATGATATTCTTCGAATATAGGAGGAGGGGCTGGCTCATCCCTGAAAAAGAGGAGATAATGAAAGTGAGAGGGGAGAGGACATATTCTCAAGCGATCATAAAGGGGAAGAAGTACATGGGAGCCATAGTTCTGGAGCCAGTCCCTGGCATACACTTCGATGTGGCAGTGATGGACTTCGCTAGTCTATATCCATCGATAATAGGACGTTGGAAAGTCAGTTTCGAGACAATAAACTGCCCTCATGAGGATTGTAGGGAAAACAGACCAGTCAATGAACTCCCTCATTGGATATGTAAGAAGGAGAGGGGAATAGTCCCATACTTGATTCAAGCGTTAAGGGATCTCAGGGTCAAGAGGTATAAGAGGAGAGCAAAGGAGGAGAAGGATGAAAATAAAAGGGAGTGGTTTGATACCGTTCAAAGGAGCCTCAAAGTTTTCCTAAATGCTTCTTATGGAGTATTTGGATATGAGAACTTCCCTCTCTATTCCCCTCCCGCGGCTGAGATGATCACAGCTCTCGCTAGGAAGGCGATGCTCCTCTCGATAGATGAGGCGCGTAAGATGAATCTGAAGGTCATCTACGGGGATACAGATAGTCTATTCATCAGGGGGGCGACGCAAGAACAGATAGAGGAGTTCGAGAGGAGGGTCGAAGAGAAGCTAGGAATAGACCTGGAGCTCGATAAGTGGTACAGGTACGTGGTTTTCTCGAGATTGAAGAAGAACTACTTAGGAGTAACTAAAGATGGATCTGTCGTGATAAAGGGATTGTTAGGTAAGAAGAGAAACATACCTATTCTAGTGAAAGAAGCATTCGATGACGTCATAAAAACTTTATCAGAGGTCAGAAGCCCGGAAGATTTCTCAAATGCGAAGATGAAGATAGAGGAGACCATAAGAGGCTACGTTAAGATGTTAGAGTCCGGAGATTATGATTTGGAGAAGCTCGCTTTCAGGTGCATGCTGGGTAAGAGCCCCGACGATTATACTAAGACCACGCCTCAACACGTCAAGGTCGCTAGGATATTGGAGAGCATGGGTAAACGCGTTGAGGTAGGGCAAGTGATTAAGTACGTAAAGGTCGTCGGGAGGGAGGGAGTGATGCCTGTGGAACTAGCTAGCAAGTCGCAGATAGATAAGGAGAAGTATGTGGAGATAATGAGATCGACATTCGAGCAAATATTAGGGGCTCTCGACATGAATTTCGATGAGATCATAAAGGATAGGAAGGAGTCAAGTCTTGAGAAATTCTTTTAGCTTAATTCTCAGCCTCTCGCTCACAATAGCACCATCTATCCTCCCCCTCGCGATCTTCATGACCTCCCCCATGAGCATCCCGAAGGCCCTATCACCCCTCTCCAATACTTTATCCCTGAATCTCTCCAGTATTGAATCTATTAAAGAATCCAACTCATCTAAATTCATCGAATATGCTTCCAAGTAGTCATGGACACTTGAGTAATCGCCCCTCGCAACTCCCCTCAGTATATCGGGGACAGCCTCCTTCGCAAGCCTCCCCTCTCCCAGAAATTTGAATAATTCGATTAGATGATCCTCAGCGATCCTCTCGATATTCTCCCCCTCCCTTCTGAGCATCCTCATCGTCGATGTCAGTGTGGCTGCTGTGAAGCTCGCCGGGGCCCCGTAGCTAACGAGCTTCTTGAAGAGCGGTATCTTGCCTTCATCATATAAATCCCAAGCAAGCTCGCTGTTAATCCCATATTCCCTAATAAGCTCGTTTACAGTCTCCTCAGGCATCTTTGGGAGTTCTCTTATCTTACTGATTATCGTAGCTGTTTTAACTGGAAGTATGTCTGTCTCAGGATACATCCTAGCTGCTCCGGGCATTGGTCTCATGAAGGAGGTGTTCCCATCTGGCAAAGCCTTCCTAGTCTCGTTAGGTATTCCCTTAATGGAGAACCTGATCCTCGATCTGACGGACTCTAAAGCTATTGTAGAGGATGACTTCTCCCCTATAACTAATATGAAGGAGTCATCATCATCGCATGAGAGCATATCCCTGATCTTCCTTACTTCCTCATCCCCTATACCGTAACCTGGTAATTCATCGCCGTGCAGTATACCTTTGACACCACCGAATACTCTAGCGTAATCAGCTAACTCCGTCCCAAAACGTCTCTCTGGTTGTATCTCCCTGCCAATCAATCCCCTGAAGCCTTTAACTCTCATCCCGAAGATCCTCTCTCCCTTGGAAAGGGATCTCTTGATCAGCTGAGATCCTGTCTGAGAGAGGGCATCCGTTATATCATATATCGGATCATCTATATCTTCCTCGCTGATCCCGCGTTTTCTCAATTCCTCCTGGATCTTCAAGAGGTTCTGCTGCCTTAAGATCTCTCTTCTGATCACCTCAGGTATGAGCTCGAGCTCCTGTATCCCCTTTATCTCTTGCCTGGCTCCTCCCTCTATAGAGACGTTTATGTCCTGTCTAATCGTCCCGATACCTCTCTGAACTCTCCCAGTTGCCCTGAGGATCCTCCCTATCTTCAAAGCAGCCTCCATCGCTTGCTCTGGGTGCCATATATCTGGAGCAGTGGAGATCTCAACTAGGGGTATTCCTAACCTATCTAGTCTGTACTTAGCGAATTCTGGTGTGCTCTCAATGATATATGCGGATTCTTCCTCGAGACAGAGTGTTTCTAATCTTACTTTTCCCTTTGAAGTCTCTATGTAGCTTTTCTCATGTCCTAAAGCAACTAGAGCAGTCCTCTGAAAACCAGTAGTATTGCTACCATCGACTACTATCTTCCTCATCACATGTATCTCATCGACGGGTTTCATCCCCAGCATCAAGGCCACTTGAATGGATATTTCGAGAGCATCCTCATTCAAGGGGTGAGGTGGGGCCTCATCTATCTCCACCTCGCATGTCGTATCGAAGTATATCCCATAGAGGAAATTCCTCTTCCTTAAGGATTCGAATCTAGCCGCCGGATCTATCATCCCGAGCTCACTATAAGAAACACTAAGGTTCCTACTTACCCAGGAATGAGGCTCTTCTTCTCTCAGGGTCGAAGGGCAGTTGCAGAATAATTTATGAGAATCGAGCCTCTGATGTATCTCTAGTCCCACCTTCAATCCGACATCCCTGTAGAAGGCGTCCTCCAAGAGATCACCTCCAGCAAGGAGGGAATATGTTGAGCCCTAGATGTGCTCCCAATTCCCCAGCGAGATTCGTTAACATGAGATCTCTCACCTCATCTAGATCATCGGTGTGCCCTAAGACGAACATGAGCTTCACTAATGCTACTTCTGGCAGCATATCCATCGCGGGTATGACTCCTGCCTCAAGAAGTCTCCTTCCGGTCTCATAAACCTTCAAATCTACCCTTCCATACAGACACTGGGAGGAGATGACGACAGGGATCCCTCTCCTTATTAGATCTCTGATCTCAGGTATGATCTGCTTTGGGACATGGCCGAGCCCAGTTCCAGCGATCACTATACCTCTGAAGATCCCCTCCAAGGAGCTCAGGAAACCTTGTGGAATTCCAGGCCATACTTGAATTAAAGCGACCCTCTCATCGATTCTATCGTCGAGATATACTCCGCTAGTCCCTTCCCTCCTTCTCCTGAAGTTCTGTGAGATCAATTCAATACGCTCCCTACTTATCCTAGCTAACGGGAGATCGTTCACTGGGAGGAAGGCATCTCTCCTAGATGTATGCATCTTCCTAGCTCTCACCCCCCTCAAGGCATAAGCATGATCGTCCGAGGGACTGGAATGCATCACTATGACGGACTCAGCTATAGGTCCTTGAGCGGCTAGCCTCGTCGCTGCTATCATATTAAGCACAGCGTCTGTCGATGGTCTATCCACAGATCTCTGTGATCCCACGAAGACCACGGGTTTATCTAAATCCCTCAACATGAATGCTAAAGCGGAGGCAGTGAAATGCATCGTATCTGTGCCATGAGCTACGATTACTCCCTCAGCTCCCCCCCTTAGCTCGGATTCTACTGTCTTAGCGATCTCTCTCCAATGCTTAGGGGTCAAGTTCTCACTGAACTCCGCGAAGAGTTGAACGTACTTCAAATTAGCTATATCAGCGAGCTCTGGAATAAGATCGAGGAGTTCTTCAGGCCTCTCGTGAGCTATGACACCTCCTGTCGAGTAATCGACCCTAGAGGCTATAGTTCCTCCCGTAACGACCACCGAAACCCCGGGAAGATCTTCTCTATAACCCAACTCTGGGAGTCTCTTCTCCCTCTTCCTCGATCCCTTGGAAATTAGTTCTATCTCAGCTCCTTCTAAACTGATGCCTATATTGTATCCACTATCTAGCTTAATTATTACGTGCTCATCGTCGAGTATCTCGGGCCTTGGGATGAGTATCCCCTCGTAAACATCGCCTCCTCTCTTAACCCTTATCCTATCGAAATCCTCGAGCCCAAGACTTGAGAGGATCTCTCTAGCTTTACCCCTGTAATGGAGCATCTCGATGTGTTACGATAGGAGTTAAAAAACGGTAGTGTTGGAAACAGCCCTCACCTGCTATGAAGTTCAACGCTGATAGCTCTGGATCGGCTCAACCCGTTTGACAGATGAAGCCTGCATAAACTCGATTCCATCAGATCCCAGAGCTCTTATGAAAAATAGAGGGAGGGACGGAAGTTAACGCTGGGCTATAGCGTTTTATCATTTCTTCAGTAGGGGCCTGAATTTATAGGCATATGCAATTATCCCGGACTCGCCGCTGACCCTCACTTTCCTGAGTACCATCTCGACCTCCATACCCTCAGTCACTTGGGAGGGTTCGATGTCCGTTAACTGGCTCATCAACTTAGTTCCATCCTCCAGCTCAATTAGAGCCACGATGTAGGGTGTATAGTACTCATATCCTCTGGGAGCATTCCATATAACAGAGTAGCTGATCACCTTTCCCCTCCTCGGGAGTTGCTTGGTAACTATGTCCTTAGATCCGCAGATAGGACATACTTCTCCCTTAGGAAACATCGTGTGACCGCAGTTACTACACAAGCCCCCTTCCAGCCTATACCTAGCTGGCAATTCCCTCCAATGAGCGGGGACACTCAACCAGTAAGCCCACATACTCACACCCCCTCAACTAAATGGACCACGGAATTGCATCCCACTCCACCGATGCTGAGGACGAGGGCCCTTCTAGCGCCATCGACCTGCCATCCCTGAGCCCTTCCTGTGAGCTGGAGGTAAGCTTCAGCTAACTGATAGACCCCAGTCGCTCCTATAGGATCTCCTCTCGCCTTAGAACCACCTTCTGGGTTTATGGGGACGGATCCGCTCCTTCTGGCCTCTCCATCCATGAAAAGCCTGTAAGCCTTTCCCCTCTCAGCTAGACCCAACTCCTCCGTAGCTATATAGCCCATCACACTCGAATACTCCCCTATGATATAGAAATCGGGCTTGAAGTTATTCAACTTCGAGACAGCTCTATTGAATGCCATCCTAATTGATGGCATCTCTAAGACAGATTCCCTATCATATAGAGATATTCTATCAGTAGCCTGGCCGAATGAGGATATCTTAACGCTTCCATTTGGGCCTTCACTCTTCGCTGAAAGCAATATTGCAGCAGCGCCATCAGAGGGGCTGGGAACGTCCATCATGCTTATCGGTTCGGCTATTAGAGGGGAAGATATGTAAGCGTCGAGATCTATCTTGAATCTATATTGAGCATGCGGAGTATCTGTAGCATTTTCATGCATTAAGATCGGGAAATAGGAGAAATCTTCTCTATTTATCTGATATTTTCTTAAATATTCCCTCATTAGTAGAGCATGTAGGGAGTCAAGGGTAGCCCCGTGGAATGCCTCATACTCAGAATCTATGAGCGTCGATAGAGCGGCATTAGAATCCTCTAGAGATGTATAATCCGTCATCTTCTCAACTCCAATGACTAGAACTCTCTGAGCTTCCCCGCTTTTTATCAATGAATTTGCTACAATAGCGGCAGCAGCCCCAGAGGCATTAGCGGCCTCAACTTTCAGTGCGGGCACTCCCTTAAGGTTCAACCGTGATACTACATAAGATCCGAGGTTCTCCTGAGCATTCACCACTCCTGAGAGGGAATTAGCTATCACGACATAATCTACTGGAACTCCTCCCGCGTCTTCTATAGCCAATATTGATGCTTCAGCAGCTAAATTCCTCAATGACTTCTCCCAATGATCTCCAACCTTTAAAATACCCGCACCTATGATGTATGTCATGATCATCACCTCAGTACCCGCTGAAATCGTGTAACATCTTTATCATCCTCCTGAACCTAGCGTAAATAGCGTAGTCTATGTATTCCTTCCTCGAGACATAGTCCATCGTCTTAGGCGCGAGATCTTGGACAGCCTCGATCCCATCGCGAACCTCTATGTGGAAGGCGTCGCTGCCAGCACCAGATCCGAAGGAGACCAGGAGTATCTTCTGCCCGGGCTTCGCTTGATCTAGAACTGCAGCGAGACCGACCAGAGCTGAGCCAGAGTAAGTATTGCCTATATAGGGAGTTATGAGCCCAGGTTTTATCTTGTCAGGTGTGAAACCCAACCTAGCCCCTACTCTCAGTGGAAACTTACCATTGGGTTGGTGGAATATAGCATAATCATAATCATTGGGTCCAGTCCCCATTAAGCTCATCAACTCTCTCGCGGCTGATATTATGTGCTTGAAGTAAGCCGGCTCTCCTGTGAAAGCTCTCGTGTGAGCTGGATAATGCTCATGTTGCCTCCTCCAGAAATCCGGCGTATCGGTCACATGAGATATGGACGCTTCTATAATAGCTATAGAATCATCAGCAGGTCCCAAAACGTATGCTGCACCTCCAGCTGATGCAGTATATTCTAAGGCATCTCCAGGGGCCCCTTGTGCGGTATCAGCCCCTACTGCTAGCCCATAATCTATCATCCCAGATCCTACAAGCCCTATCACCGATTGAATAGCTTCCGTCCCTGCCTTACATGCGAACTCATAATCAGCGCCTGTAGTAAGTCTTTTCGGTCCTCCGGCGCCTAAAGCCTCTGCGAGTATCGTCGCTGTAGTTTTAACAGCGTAAGGCTTTGACTCTGTGCCAACGTATACAGCCCTGAGCTTCGATGGATCTATCCTAGCCCTCCTCAGGGCATTCAAGGACGCTTCGTATGCTATAGTGAGAGTATCCTCATCCAATCCGGGTACGCTCTTCTCCTCAACCATTATACCTGCTGCGTATCGCTTCCATTCCCTTCCCCATCCTCTAGCGAGCTCCTCCGATCTTATCCTCCACTTCGGTACGTAGACACCCCATCCGATGATCCCTACCTTCCTATTCGACCTCATAGGGCCTCCCCTTCATTCCTTGAGACCGGAGCTATAGCAGGAATCGTTGAAGATCGAATTGGCTGGGGGTGTATAACCTAAAAATATTTGTTACACAGTCATGGAACTAAAAATTTGCTCGTAATAGGCGATAGAAAGTATAAAAAATTATGAAATAGATCGATGAATTTTTATTTATATTAAAGATGGATTTTTTGGTGTTTGAAATTATATGTATTTGTTGTAACGGGCCTCGACCACCCTGAGGAGGAGCAGGCCTATGATATCTATCGATACGATGGATCCCGCAAGCAAGTAGAGGAAGACTACTAGTAGGGGAAGATTTAACAGAATGTGCAGATAAGCTGATACTATTAAGGAGACTGTGATCGGCATCTGGACTAACGCAAATGCTCTCCTTTTCCTCAACTTCCATCCGATGTAAGTCGCGACTAAATTTGCAATAGACCCTCCTAAAGCGTCGATTATGCCAAATGGGCCGATGAGATTTGCGATGAAGCATCCTAGGGATGTTCCTATTATGACAGGTGGGCCGAAAAGTATGGAGAGAGCTAATAGGGAATCTGAGATCCTCACTTGTACCTCGTAAAATGAGAGCGGGGCTAAAACAACAGTTAAAGATGTATATAGAGCAGCGAAGATTGAAGTTAATGCTACTCTTATAGCAACACTCTTCCCCTTCATATTAGCTGCCTCTCCTACATCTACTTAAGAACTTTTCCCGTCTCAATATACCATAGATAGAGATCGAGCTCCCCCAGGTTCATATCCGTCCTCCTCGAGATGTCCTCTAGAATAGACTCTATCATCAGATATCTAGCTCTACTCAGGCTTTTAGGCTTTTCCTCAAGTATACCATATCTCGTCAAAAGGTCAAGGATATGGAAGTCTATTATCGAGACATTCTTGAACCCGATGTTCCTCAGAAAATGGCTCGCCTCCTTATAGCCCAATCCCTTCACATTCTTCACTAACCATTCCCTCAAGAGCCTCTCGTCCCTGAAGCTGGATATGATATCCCTCAGCATTGAGATGAGCTTTCTAGCCTCAACTATGAATTCCGCTCTCTTCTTAGGGTATCTATGACCTAGCTCAGCTAACTTAGCGGCTAGTTCCTCCTCACTTAGTGTGAAGATACTATCGCCTAAAGATTCTAGGATCCTCAGGCCGCCTTCTGCGCTGAAGTTGGCCGTTAGTATACAGAAGACCAACTCTTTAAAGAGTTCTTCATCGCTTCTCTCACGTTCAAATTCCCTCATTCTTCTCTCTATGATCTCCCTCACCTTGCTACCTTTCAATCTTATCAAGTCATTCACTAAATCATCCACCCCCATCCCCATCCCTCTCTATCGAATAAGTGACTATAGAACCATCCTCAAATTCCTCAATGGCTCTTATCGAAGTTCTTACATTATAATCCTCCATGAGGAGTCTGAGATCCTCAAAATAGTCGTAAAATCCACAGGTCCTGCAGAAATTGCCGGTAAATTCCACAATGATTGACTCGCCCGATATCTCCAATATCCTAGCCGAGGACTCCCTTCCCCTCAATTCGTTGAATCTCTCAACAGCTTTCCTCACTGCTTCCATTGTGTCAAGCTTCGCGGTTTTATGCTCGAAGATCCAGAGGCCATGTTTACTGCAGAGGATCCTAATCTCAATATCTCCATCTATCTCCCCGAAAGAGGCTTCAGGACTCTTCCCTTCCTCTAGATATCTCCTGATCCTGGAGCCATCTCCCTTCATGATTTCGACCCATATTATCCTACTTGACTCATTCATCTCATGGGGTATCGATCCTATTTCCACTAGGATCCCATCTTCGTGGTAGATCCTCGGTCTATGCTCCTCCAGGAGCTCAGGGGATTCATTAGGGACTAGAACTCTCATTTCGTCATTACAACATAAGATAGGGCCCCTTCCCTCTACATGTTCCTCAATGATCCTCCCGCACCTCTCACATTTGAGTATACGCATAAGCTCTATGGAACTCTGGATTTAAATATTAACGGATTCTATCATTCATGACTCAGGATCACTAGATCACCTACTTATGAATTCCTGCAGGAGCGAATAGCTAGGAATCTCCTAAAGAGAGCTGAAGAGAGATGGAGGGGTCGGGACTCGGCAAATACCTCATCGCCGCAGCTCAGACGGTTGATCCTCCCTCATTCCCCCGTTAATTTTCACTACTAAAAAATATAAGGTTTGGGTCTATCCCCTCTTGACCTCACCTATCTTCGACGGCAATACTTCAGCGGGCTTATGGGGCTTGAAGCCCAATTTACTCCTCAAGATCAACTTCTTGAGGAGCTGTATTCCTTGAGCTGGATCGACATACTTAGGGCAGACATCAGAGCAGGAAGTGGCGAAGTGGCAGCGCCAACATCCATGATCGCTGTCCACTACAGCTATCCTCTCCTCTAAACCATCGTCTCTCGTGTCAACAATGTACCTATATGCTTGTGAGAGCGCCTGCGGACCTAAGTACTCATGGTCAGTCGCGACAGTTGGGCAAGCAGAATAACATGCCCCACACTTCAAGCAATCAGTGAACTGGTAATACCTCGCATATTCCTCTATTGTCTGCTTATAGTCTCCAGTTGGATTCTCCAGTTCTTCCACATCTTTCCTTATTATCCAAGGCTTGACTGCCCTATGTTTATCGAAGAAGGATTTGAAGTCGCAGGCAAGATCCCTAATTATCGGAAAGTTATCCAGGGGCCTCAGTTCAATCTTACCGCCCTTCGCTACTTCTAAGACCCTGGTCCTGCAGATGAGCATCTGCCTTCCGTTAACCATCATCGCGCATGAGCCGCATAAAGCCTGTCCGCAGGAGTATCTGAACGCTAAAGAGGGATCCGTCTCCTCCTTGATCCTCAGTAGTGCATCAAGTATCGTGGTTCCCCTACTCACCTCGATCTCGTATTCCTTCCATCCTGGCGCGAAATCCTTCCTCGGATTATACTTGTAGACCCTAATCTTAACGGTCCCAACGGGTTTCCAAAGGTCCATAGATGATTCCATCACACTAGACGATTCCATCGCAACTCACCCCTCATATGAGTCCTAAAGCCATTAGAAGCACCTGAAAGCCCACGATATACGTGACAACTCCTATAAGAAGGATGGCCCATCCTATAAGCTTTGTCCAGCATTTATCTGGTACTAACTCAATGAGGATAACTCTAATACCGTTGAACGCATGATATAGGAGTGCTGCGAGGAAAATAGCCATATTGCCGAGGTAAAGGTATGTATTACTCGAGATCAGCTTCCCTACGTTGGGATCATTGTTCGCGAGCAGATGTATGAGCCCAGTTACTATGATGATCAAGGCAGTGACGTAATGGAGGAGCATCTTCGTGGATTCCCTCATGGAATCACCCTCCCATCAGGGGCTTCACGAGAATCGCATAATATGACCAGATAATGGCTAAAACTATGAATATTATGATCGAAATAGCTAAAAGATACCTCTGCTTACCCTCTATAGAGACAGGTCTCTGGAAGGGTTTCTTCACGAGTAGCGGTCTCCCTATGCCGATCCCGAAGAGCTCAAGTAAAGTGAGCCTGAGACCATTCGCAACATGGAAAGTCACTATAACGCCTAATAGGGCATCCCACCAGAGACCTGGATGCCATCCAGTGCTGTAGAAGTGAGGTAAGATGAAGAGAACTATGAGGATTCCCGTTATCCTGTGCAAAGCATAGAGCTTCCTCTCGATAACGTAACCCCTCACTTTGAACCAACCGGATACGCCCCTCCTATTCTGGGCATAATACTCAAGTTCCTCACTCATAGGTCTCACCTCAATACTTCCTCTCAGCAGGGGGCCACTTCGTTATCCTAACCGGTAGGTAAGTGAAGATGGGCTCACCATCAGCACCTCTACTTATCACAGTATGCTTGAGCCAATTCTCATTATCGGTCTTCGGGTAATCCAACCTGGTGTGCGCGCCTCTCGTCTCCGTTCTGTTGAGGGCTGAGAGGGCAACTACATAAGCTATTTCAAGCATGGCATCTAACTCGAGGACGTGAACGAGGTTTGTATTATATTCTGCATCCCTATCTGCAACGTGTCCGCTTCCAAATCTCTCCCTCAACTCTTTAAGCTTCTTTATAGCCTCCTTAAGTCCACTCTCATCCCTGAAGACGTAAACGTGGTCACTCATTGTTTTCTGCATCTCTCTCCTTATTAAGTAGGGATTCTCCCCGGTCGACCCCCTGAGTATACCATCGAATATCCTCTTCTCCTCAGCCTCTACTTTCTTGTATGGGGTCTCACCTCTGCTCTTACTCATCGCATAATCGGCGGCCGCTCTACCAGTCAACATACCGTAAACTAAACAATCCGTTGAAGAATTCGTCCCTAACCTATTTGCACCATGTAAGCTGACGCATGCTACCTCTCCAGCTGCCCAAAGACCTCTCACTGGAGTAGCGCCGTAGGTATCGGTATGAACGCCTCCCATCGAGTAATGAGCTACTGGCCTGATAGGTATCGGTTCCTCAACTGGGTCGACGCCAGCAAACTCTATAGCTATCTCCCTCACATCAGGTAACCTTTCATTTATCTTGTCCTCTCCTAAATGCCTCAAATCTAACAAAACATAATCTAGCCCTCCTGGACCCTTGAAGCCCCTCCCTTCCAATATCTCAGTCATCTCAGCCTTTGAAACGACATCTCTCGGTGCTAATTCCATTTTCTCTGGCGCATATCTGCTCATGAACCTCTCTCCCTTATTATTTATGAGGTAGCCCCCTTCTCCTCTCGCTGCTTCCGTTATGAGTATACCTGAGGGCACTAGACCAGTCGGGTGGAACTGGAAGAACTCCATGTCCTTCAGTGGTAGCCCGGCTCTGTAAGCCATGCTCATCCCATCGGCTGTTGAGGAGTGGGAGTAAGTTGTGAATGAGAATAATCTTCCTGCACCTCCAGTAGCTAAGATCCCAGATTTCGCATTAAATACATAGAAGTCTCCGCTTTTCAATTCAATTGCAGTCACTCCCTTGAACTCATTGTCCTCTACGAGCAGGGAGGTTACGAAGAACTCATGGTAAAATTTTATACCATCATATTTAAGTGCTGTATCGTAGAGCGTATGCATAGCGTATAGCCCCGTTTTATCTGCTGCGAAGCATGCCCTTGGGAAACTATGTCCACCAAAGGGCCTCTGAGCGATCCTCCCATCACTCCTTCTAGCCCAGGGCATCCCCCAATGCTCTAATTGGTAGATCTCCTGGGGTGCGAGCCTCACGAAAAGCTCTACTGCGTCCTGATCCGCGAGCCATGCCGCACCCTTAATAGTATCATAGGCGTGGAGATCGAAGCTATCCCCTTCATCTGGATAGAGAACAGCCCCCGTGCCACCTGCATAAGCTACAGAATGAGATCTCATCGCATGGACTTTCGTAACGACACTCACATTCAACTTGTCGTTACTCCTTCTTGCGGCCTCAATGGCTGCTCTCAAACCGGCTAATCCTGATCCTATAATAACGACATCGCTCTCTATTACCTCCGCCAAGGCGTTACCCTCCCATCTACGGGTAATTCATTTATCAATTTTCAGGTTAGTCAATAAGATAAATGTTTCGCCCACTACTTCTATAAATTTATTTTTGATTAGGCATTTTATTTAATAAAATTTTTATTTATGATGAAATTTATATATATGATATTTCATTAAAATCGAGTAGTAATTTTAATATTTTTTAGTTACGCCACCTCTCAGGGGGATAGGGATGAATGTACATCCTCTCTACTCTATAATGGACACGATGCTTCAAGCAAAAATAGGAACAGTTGAACAGCTCTGGATATGTGTTGGTTTATTTGCTGTATTCATCATAGGGTTAGTGATATATTATTGCTACTCGAAGAGCTTAGGATTTCCCGAGGGGTGATGCGGATGGTAGAGATGACGAGGAGGGATTTCATAAAGGCGAGTGTCGTGACATCAGTAGCTCTAGCTGCTGCATCTCTCGGGATTCCCCTGATCCAATACATTTCCTCTGAACGCGTAGTCACTGGGAAGATAGGGGCTGGGTCGAGCTCTCTACCGCTCAAGATAGCTAACATAAACGATCTAGAGCCTGACTCTCAAATACAATTCACGATGCCCCTCAATCCAGATGGTAGTAGGGGTCAGCACCCGGCTATTCTAATAAGGCTCAGGCCTGAGCTAGCTCAGAGAGCTGGCACTGAACTGAAGGCCTTCAGCGCTATCTGCCCTCATTTAGGATGCTTAGTTCACTTGGAGGAGAATGACGACATATATTGTCCCTGTCATGCGGGTTACTTCAGTCCTATCGACGGTGGGGTAATCGCGGGCCCTCCTAAGAAGCCCCTTCCAGAGGTCGAGATAAGGATCGATGAGAACGGAGATATCTATGCGGAGGGGTGGAAGAAATGAGTTGCGAGGAGAGAAGTTGCATATCGAGATTCATTGATTGGTTCATCGATAGATTGGGTATGAAGAGCATCTCAGAGTTTAAGGTCTATAGACATACATTGCATCCCCTTTACAGCCTAGGAGGACTGACCACTCTGATGTTCGCAATTCTAGGGATCACTGGAATACTACTACTGATGTTCTACGTCCCTGTCTTCGGAGAGAGTAATTTAGCCTACGATAGTATAGTCAGGATAATGGAAGAGGTCGCTTACGGATCCGTAATAAGAAGCCTCCATAATTATGCAGCTAACCTCATGATACTCCTCTCGATGCTACACTTCCTCAGGGTCTACTTCATGGGGGCTTATAAGAGGCCTCACGAACTGACGTACGTGATCGGGATACTCGCAGGACTGCTCGCGATATTGGGTGGAGTGACAGGTTACTCGCTCAGGATGGATCACGTAGCCGCTGAGGCGATAAGGATAGGGAATACGCTAGTATCCAACATGCCCGGGGGAAAGTGGATAGCTCCCCTCATATATGGGATAGGTACCTTCGATGAGATAATAGGTAGGTACTTCGCATATCACATACTCATAGCGGGGCTCATAGCTTTACTAGCATTACTGCATTTCCTGATGGTTCATGAGCATCACTCCTCCCCACCTTACGATGGCTCAGACCCCGAGCCAGCAGTTCCATTCTTCCCCAACCATCTATTGACTGAGATCTCAGCGATCTTCGTAGTTTTAGGGGCCCTCATAATACTATCGGCAGCCTTCCCAGCGGAGCTCGGTCAGAAGTTCCTACCAACTGAAACTCTACCAGTTGGTCAGCCTGAGTGGTACTTAATGGCGATTTATGCTGGGATAAAAACGGGAGTGGATCCATTCCTAGCTTTCGCAGTCGTCCCAGGTATACTACTATTGGTGCTCGTCCTAATGCCATGGATAGATCCGACGTATAGCAGGCACCCCAGGAACAGGAGGATAGCGACCTTATACGGCTCGATACTCCTCGGAGAATTCGTGGTATTCACGATATATGGGATCCTGACGCCGGGTCAGGAGATCCCGCTCATCTACGCTATAGCAGTCGGCTCGGCTACAGCTATATTAATAGGGCTACCGGTGGCGAAGTACACTTCGAAGCCCGTTCCGCCTAAGAAGGCCGATAGAGTGAGAAGGGTGAGACATAGGCCCCAGATATTGAGTCAAGCTAAGTATATCCTATTGATCATCCTGATAGTTCAGGCGATCTCTCTAGCTCTAGGGGTCGACTCTCACTTCCAGGAGCTCTACTCACTCGCCGCTATATACTTCGGCATCTCGATAATGGCATCTGGATGGATAATATTCATAGCTAAGGTCGTTACAGTAGATATTCCTTACATAACGAGGCAAGTGGAGGTAAAAATATGAAAATAAACCAGCATATCATTTATTCGCCAATCAACTGAAATATTTTTTATCCCATACTAGAGGCGATCTATGATGGATCGTGATACTCTACTCCTAATAGGAGTCGTAGTAATCGTCTTGATCGTGCTGGGATCTGTATATACAGTTATGTACAGGGGAGTAGCTCCATCCCTCCTGGGAACGTATACTGAAGCTCAAAAGACGCAACAGGCATCTCAGCAAGCTACACAAACTCAAGAAGCACCCTTCTCTTTCGGGGACAGATTTCTATCGACTAGGGAATTCTCAGTGAATTACGATCTCAAGGTCGATACTAACAAGGTAGGGGAGCTCTCTGTCTATCTCAAGGGAGATAAGTATAGATTAGATCTCTCGACGGAAAACGCTCAATATGTGATTATAAGATCAGGGAATTCCAATGTAGTATGTTCAAAGGCCGCTGGAGAGGATTGGTTGTGCTTACAGAGCGGATCCGTCGAGGAGGCGATCCAATCCACTGGTGAGGAAAACTTGAGGGATCCGGTAGGTGAGGGAAGTGGGCTCAGCTCTCCCTCATACAACGGATCTAGGAACTACGCTGGTCAGAAGAGCTATTGCTACTACGCGAGGGAGACTTCGGGTGAGCTAGAAGTCCTGAGGGAGATATGCATAACGGACAGAGGAGTCCCAGTATATTACCTCTACATGGAGAGGGCTAATAACATCATTACTAAGAGAGTTGAAGCAATAGCGAAGACGATCTCCTCCTCCGTTCAGGATAATGTGTTCAATCCGCCGGCAGCACCATCTTGAGCGTATTTTTAAAATTTTTAACATAATTTTCCGAAGATCGTATTGATAAAGCCTGTTGAACGAAATGTTTTTTAATTCAGCTAGCCAATAGACTCTCAGATAACCATGCCGGATTACCCGAGCTTTGAACATGTATATAATGCTATAATGTCTGAGCTCAGGGGGTTCGTTCAAGGCTCTGAATGTAATATGGATCTTATAAGGGATCTGATATCAAAGTTACCACCCGAAGCGCTCGATCAACTCATCGCCCAACTCAACGAGAACTTGAGGTCGTGGCTCGAGATGGGCTTGATCTCAGAGGATAGATTGAGGAGAGGGTTAGATAAATTGGAGGAGATAAGGAGGCTATATCCAACTTCGATTCAAAAATAATTCAGAAATCGAAATTCTATGAAAGAATATCCATTATGGAGAGGTCTCCGCCCTCGTCACTTATTTATTTCTAATGATCATGAAATGCTCCGTGGACTTCAAGCTCATACTCGTAACTGGTGGTGTGATAAGCGGGCTCGGTAAAGGTGTAGTAGCTGCATCAATAGGGAAGATAGTCCAATCTAGGGGATTATCTGTCTCAATGATAAAGATAGATCCCTATTTGAACCCGGATCCTGGGACCTTGAATCCTATAGAGCATGGAGAGGTATTCATAACTGAGGATGTCTGGAACTTCAGTCCGGGAGGTGTTGAGTTCAAGATAGCCGAAATAGATGAAGATTTCGGCCATTATGAGAGGTTCCTCGATATAAATATGCACCCCTCTAATAATATAACGAGCGGCCAAGTGATGTTGAGCGTGATACTAGGGGAGAGGAAGGGACACTATCTCGGGCAGACGATAAGGTTGATCCCTCACGTAACTAACGAGATCAAAAGTAGGATATACGGAGTGGCTGAAAGAGAGAGGCCTGACGTACTGATCGTAGAACTCGGTGGGACTGTAGGAGATTATGAAGCCATGGCTTTCGTTGAGGCCCTTAGGCAGCTCAGATTGGAGCTAGGTAGCGGGAATTCTCTACATGTCCACGTTACATACGTGCCTTTCGTTGAAACAGTAGGAGAATTCAAGACGAAGCCAGCTCAACTATTCTTCAGGGAGATCTTAGCCGCAGGTCTGCCACCGGATATAGTTATCGCTAGGACCTCGTCACCTTTACCGGAAAACGTGAAGAAGAAGCTAGCTCTCTATGCTAGCGTTCCCCTGAATGCCGTTTTCGATGACCCGAACTTGAGTGTCACTTATGAGCTACCTATATATCTGGAGAATCAAGGATTTGGTAAGATACTCTCCGAGAAGCTCCACATAGATGGCAGCTCTGATCTGAGCGAGTGGGAGGAGATAGTGACTAAGTTCAAGGTAGGCATCAGGAAGAGGATAGCGATGGTCGGGAAGTATTGGAGGATGGCAGATGTCTACATCTCTATATTAGAGGCAATTAAACATGCCGGAGCCTCTCTAGGGGTCCTTCCGGAGATAATTCCGGTAGATTCTGAGGGTATAGAGAGGGATGATGAACTGGAGAGGATGGAGAGCGCGGATGGGATAGTCTTAACACCTGGTTTCGGATCAAGGGGGACTGAGGGGATGATATACGCTGCCTCTTGGGCGCTCAAAAATGGGAAGCCCTTCTTAGGCATATGCTTCGGCGCTCAACTAGCGACAGTAGCTTTCGCTAGGGAGGTGATGGGTTGGAAGGGCGCTAATTCTACTGAGATAGATGCGAGCACTCCATGGCCCGTAGTCGATCTTCTTCCGGAGCAGAAGGCAATAAAGGAGGTCGGGGGGACGATGAGGCTCGGAGGACATGAAGTCATATTGCTGGGAGGGAAATTGAGGGCTGCTTACGGGAGGGATAGGATAGTAGAGAGGTTCAGGCATAGGTACCACATAATAAGGGAGTACGCTGAGAGGATGGAAGGAGCGGGTTATAAGGTGACGGCTGTCGACCCCTCTGGCGAGATAATAAATGCCTTCGAAGTTGAAGGGCATCCATATTTCGTCGGAGTTCAGTTCCATCCGGAGTTCAAATCTAGGCCCGGGAGGCCTAGCCCGACATACGTCTCATTTATGGAAGTCGTTAAAGGGATCTGAAGACGGACTTAGCTACTTTGACAACTTTCTCAACTTCCTCTTCCGTCATGCAGTGATAGAGAGGTAAATATAATATTTCTTCGCAGAGGGCTTTCGCATTTGGTGTATTTCCGGAAATCTCGAAATCTTCAAATAGTATGCTGAGAAAGTTGTAATATCTATCTTTTAATTTTGAGATCACAGGTTGTTCTTGCAGAGGCATCGGATAAGCTGCCCTGGCCATAACGCCCTCCTCAGCCAAGAGCTTCAATGCTTTATCCCTCTTCCCTCTCACTCTCACCGGGTAGAGGTGCCAGACGGGATCGGCCCATTCAGCGACATATGGTGTTTCGACGAAATCTGATAATTCATCCGTGTAAATCGAAGCTATCTCCTTCCTCCTTCTATTGAATTCATCCAGTCTCTCGAGCTGGACTAATCCTATTGCAGCGTTTATCTCCGTCATCCTGTAATTGAATCCTATGAAGTGGTGTTCATACTTTGAGATCTGTCCCTGATCCCTGATGGCTCTCGCCCTTAAGTATATCTCCTCATCATTCATCGTTATCATACCTCCTTCTCCTGTCGTCATGTTCTTAGTCGGATAGAAGCTGAAGGCCCCTACTTCACCTATAGCTCCTACTTTCCGGCCCTTGTAGAGGGCTCCATGCGCTTGAGCGCAATCCTCCAAAATTGGGATCTCCCGTCCCTCTAAAGCATCTCTAATAGCATCTAAATCAGCGGGATGCCCATGTATATGGACAGGTACTACAGCCTTAGTCCTCTCTGAGATCTTCCTCTTGACATCGCTCGGATCCATTGTGCCTGTCCTCGGATCGACATCAACGAAGACGGGTTTAGCTCCCGAGAGTATTACGGTCGATGCTGTCGCGAAAAACGAGTAACTGGGAACTATGACTTCATCCCCGGGTCCGATGCCCATCGCGATAAGCGCTACATGTAATGCAGCTGTACCGTTGGAGACAGCGATAGCATACCTACTCCCCACATAGGAGGAGAAGGACCTCTCGAATCTCTCAACGAACTCTCCTTGGGCTAGTTTTCCGGATCTCAAAACCTCAGATACGCTTAAGATCTCCCTCTCACCTATGCAAGGTTTTGATATCGGTATCAAAGCGATCCCCTAGAGCTACCGCTCAGGTTTAGATAAATATTATGACGCGAGTCGAATTCTCTTCATAGTCCTCCAGATAGACGGTTTCATACTAAAGGCTTTTTGACTTCTCTCACGATAGATAAAGTTTATTGGAGTCAGAGGGATTTCAAGGAGCAATTTTGATGTATGTCTCAAGATCATACTAAGATCGGTAGGCCCAAGAAGTAAGACGCGGCTGAGGCGACGATGGGTACTGAGATGTTGTCCTCAATACCATAGAGCTCAGATATCGACGAGGCTGCCGCTAACATCAATGATTCAATCAATCTTCCGGTTATAGGAATCAAAATTATATAGAAAGATAAAAATCCGGAAAGTGTCCCTTCAATTGTCTTATTACTGAACGGAACACCTCTCCTCCCGAAATTCATCCCGAAAATTGCGGAAATTCCATCAATGAATATCAAAGCTAAAACACCATAGATCATGAAAGTCCCAAATATGAAGTATGAAGATGCCCCTCCGACGAGACCTGACATCATACCTAACCACCCACTCCTCCTCTCGTAATCCCTCTCGATCATGCTTATCAATTTCTCAAAGGATTCTACCATAACTTCCAAGTGCCTGACTTGAGGGATTTGCATGCTCGCTTTGAGCCATTCGGGGAGACCCTTAACTTGAGTTGAGTAGATTATCCCTCCTAGGGCTAGAGCTACTCCATAGATCACCCCAGGCTCTACGTAATCCCTCAAAAATAGAGGGATAGCCAGTAGGAGTGAGAAGATCATATGGATAAGCTTTCTTATAGTCTCTCCGATCATCCAATCCCCTGAGAGAGTAAGAACATCACTAAGGCTGATATAAGAGGTACAGTTATATTATCATCTACACCTTTCAATTTCTCAATTACTGTAGCAATTAAAGATGCGATTATCCCAGAGAGACCCTTATAATACCATCCTATGGGTAAGGAAACTAGAAGCATCGCTATACTTCCAGCGAGACCCTTGCTCCACCTTCCGTAAACCTTATTCCTCACTATACCCGTGACCCCATCACCTACGGCCATGAAAAGCGCTGAAGCTATGCCAGTGTTCAGATCCAAGTACCAGAACCCGCATACGACAAGTGTCCAGGTCAGGCAGAACCAAACTTCGCCCCAATTCCCCTCCACCTGGAACCAATCGAATTTCTTCCCCTCAAGTCTAGGGATGAACGTAAGCGCGAACATCCCCAATCCTCCGATTAGTGGTATAGCTGGTGAATTGAAGATGTAAGGAGCTAGGAATGCCGCTACACCTCCAGTGAGTATATGTATTATCTTCCTCGCGACATAGAAGTTCTGCCATCTCTCCACCTTCTTGGCTATGAAGAAGATGACTAGGAGTATCCATGCAACTAAGATGACTAACCAGAGGAACTCATTAGGTCCGGGTTTGAAGTAAAAGTATGTATAAAGCGAGATTACCGCGATAGAGGTCAGGATTATTAGACTTATGACTTTCTCTCTCATCTCTCGGAGCGGGTGAGCCTAAATAAAAAAGGTATGCAATATTTATCGGGAAAAAACTAATTATTAATCAGATATTAAGAATAAAATTTTCTGATAAATATAATAAATTTTTATAATCTTTACAGAATTCGGGGAAAGAAGTGTTATCGATGGTCGCTCGCTGAGTGTTTCCCGTGGTTAGACTTATAGGCCTGAATTATTCTAAGTCAGGATGGTCGATCTACTAAACTTATTGAGTGAGATGAGGTCAGGCAAGGAACCCGATGATAAGGAGGTCGTGGAGGCCTTGAGACAGCTTCGTGAGAGGCTCCCCGAGATATCTCATATAATACTCTCGGAGGAGAATAAGATACCTCTCAGGAGGATCATAGTTAGAGGAATCCTCATCGCGGATGAGGATCTCTTCTTAGCATGCGAGGAGCATGATTCCCTGAGGAGAGAAGCATATCAGGCCGTCAGATCTATGAGTACTGATGAACTAGAGAGGGCATCCGTGGAGATAATAGCTAAGAACTTGGAGAGGACATTGCTGGGCGGTTTCATAATGAGAAGAATAGATTAAATCGGGGCGGGGGGACTCGAACCCCCGGCCTGCCGGTTTCTGTGGGAGCTGCCGCTGACGGAGCGTCAAAAGACGCCCACTACAGCCGGCCGCTCTACCAGGCTGAGCTACGCCCCGCCACCCATAACCCTGGCATAAGTAATATATTAACGTTACTGCCTCCCTATCGCGAACTCAAACCTCTCGTACCTCGAAGGGTATTCCCATATACTCGGAAACTCTCTTGAATACCTCGAAGTCCCGCTCGTTCCTAGTTACTAAGAGTACCTCCTCGATAGGGGATGCATTTATCTCCTCTAGTATTATCCTAACGGATTCTTCTACTGGAACTCCTCCAACTCCGGCTCCCATCGCCGGAAATGCTATACTCCTAATCCCGAGCTCCTCTCCCTTCTTCAAAGATGCTCTGACAGCTGCCCTTATGTACTCAGGGCTACTGGATCCCCCTGGACTCTCTACAGTAGGTGCATGAATCACATATCTCGCTTTTAACTTCCCGGCGGAGGTCTCTATAGCCTCACCTATTTTTAGGGGGGCCTTTCTCATGGCCTCCCTCTCTATCTCCTCCCCTCCCTTTCTCTTTATAGCACCGGCAACGCCCCCTCCCATTATCAGGAATGTATTAGCTGGGTTGACGATAGCATCGGACTCAACTTCTGTTATATCTCCCAGTACGAGGATCAGCCTTGGCATAATATCCCTACATCTCGTGGGATGGGATTTTATAATCTTGTATCGTCAGGTCTGAGCATCCTCGGCACGCCGTCCTCTATCCTGTATTCAGCCCCACAGCTCTTACAAGAGAGCTTTCCGCTCATAACCTCGAGCTTCATACATTTAATACAGTTATCGGGATCTCCGGGTTGGGAACTAATGAAAGAGCACCATCTCTCGCATAAAGGTCTCTCTGGCATGATAGGAAGTCCGCTCTCTTCTCTCTCGTTCTCTACTGTTAATTCGAGGGGGAAGCTCAGACATGAGGGGCATGCGAGCAGATCCAGGAGTCTCCTCTTCAAGCAATCACCTAGACCCCCAACCCGGGGGAGTTATATATTTAAAAATTGATCCTTCGGAGAAATTGATGAGCTTTTGAGCCCTCGCTCCATCGCTAAAGGAACTCTAAGGTGTAAAGGATCATTATAATGTAGAATTCATTCAGAAATGGAAGATCTGCCCCGAATATCGTGCGATAACTCTTCTAGTCGATCCTAGTGGAGCCCTCTCATTCACGGGAAAACCCTAAATATTTTTTAAGTTTACACTGAGTGGGCAGTAGCATGCACGGAGATCATAAATTCGAGATTCAGATAATCAGGCAGAGTAGGGCTATGAGAGTCGAAAGGGAATACAAAGAAAGGATGAAGGAGCTTTACGGGGATAAAGTAGTCTCTAAATTCTCCAAAGATGCTGTAGAATGTCCCATTTTCGGGGAGACTGTGAGCTTCTTGATATGCATGGGGTGCCCTAATTACGTCAGGAGATTCAAGGGGGTGGTTCACTGTAAGGGAGAGCCTATAGCCCCTGAGAGATCATGAATTTTCGGATTTCCTCGATTTCCTAGCGATAATGAGGGGTGTCATGATCGCAGATGCTATCGATGCCGATATTCCGAGGATGAGGAATAGTAGGGGATTCCATTGATCCTCATAGCTACCAGCTTCAGCGATAGATTCGTTTGGATATCTCATTCCCTTGATGAGAGGCTCTGTAGCATTCTGGGCTAGATTAGTTGGAGAGAGTCCAGGGACCTGCTTCGAGTATAAGTTCGTGGTGAATAGATACCATGGGAATAGAATCAGAATACCTATCAAGAGACCAATTATTGCGCTCCTCACCAATATCTCCTTAGGCGCTGCTCTAATTGTCCTGAGAGCCTCATATATTTTATCTCTCTCTTCACTAGAGGTCATTATGATGAATACTGAGGAAGCAATTGTGTAGAGAGTTTTCTGGCCCCTCTTACCTGCCATCTTAGCTACAGGTCTTATTAAGCCCGCGCTCTGAAGTTTATCTATGTGGAATATTACTGTGGTTATTGGAAGACCTAGCTCCTTTGCTAAATCGTTGGGACTCATCAGTCTCTCCTTCAAGAGGGCTAGGATCCTCCTACCGATATCGCTAGATATCTCTTGACCAAAGATCTTGAGTCTTTCGTCCTCCAGTGTGAATATTTCCCACTCCATTTTTCCTCAAGACTCATGGGAGCCCCAGATTTAAATCATTCTAATAACTTCGAATCATCTCGCACCTTTCGACCAACTCAAGATGAGCTCAGATGCCTCGAGAAGATCACTTACTACGTGATCTGCGAGTCTCGCTATTCTCTCAGATCTGGGTCTGAATGCTATCTTCAGACCCAAGTTCATCTCAAATATGGAGAGATCGCTATCTCCATCACCCACGAAAGCTACTCTAGCTAGAGGTATACCGTAATCCCTAGCGACTTCCTCGAGGACGGATCCCTTCTCATCAGGCGGGAGGTCCCAAGCCAATCCTACTACTTCATTTCCATCTAAAAGGAGTCTGGCGCTCTTACAGAAGTCCATCCCAAGTCTCTCGCAGACCTTATCAGCGATCACATTTAGCCCAGAGCTTATGACACCGACAATGAAGCCATGATCCTTAAGCATTTTTATAGACTTCTCAGAGTTCTCCATCAATTTTATAGAGTCAACCCTCCTTAGAACTTCAGAGAAGTCCCTCTTCTTCCAAGAAGATACATCAAGCTCTGCCCATTTCCTGTAATCTATTTCTCCCCTCTCATACATCTGTCTGTAGATGTAAGCCTCTCTTTCAGTCCCTAGGATCTCATGGATGAACTCCCAGGAGCTTTTTATCTCAATGAGCGTCCCATCCATATCGAAGCAGGCCATGTACTTCATTGAGTTGCTTCTACCGGTCTACTATTTAATTGGACACGGAGTGCACTTCAATATATTCCAATAAATGTAATATGGGGCTCGGGCCAATTTATTTAAAACACTACCGGGTCGCTGGGTGAGGAGGGTATAGGTTGTATAGCGACCTAAACGATGTGAGATTGATGCAGGTCGGTCAGGGTGATTGGCTCTCCTGGATATTCTTCATAATGTTCATTATGATAATGCAGTTTTACGCGAATAGGCTACAGGCTCAGATATGGATAAGTGAGATAAGCAGGGCCTTATCTAAGCTGGAGGAATATAGCAACGACTCCGCTAGGAAATTCGTAGAGGAGGCATCTAAGTACGGGAGATCCCAAGAAGAAGTAAAATCTATTTACAGTAAGGTGAAGGGGTTCTTCTTAATAGAACCAGTCACTCTAGATCCATATGGAGCTGTAAGGAGGCTTGAGCATCTCTTAAACACGATGAGAGATCATCTAAATGCGTTGATGAGGGATATAGCCCCTAATGCGGATAGTTGGAAGAGATCCAACTTAAGGGATCAGATGGCTAGCGCGTTGACTCTGGACATGATATATAGGATCATAAGGCACTACTTCATCCTCGGGAGGAAGACTCAGAACTTAATATACATAGCACAGATACAGATGCTCCTCCCTGAGATAATGAGGATAGCTAAAGCTTACTGGAAGGCAGGTGATGCTTTCAGGCTTGGGGTGCCGATAGGCGATGGAATAGGTCCTTTAGTCGCTTTGAAATTGATGAACGGTGTTGAATCTACAGAGATCGCTGAAAACATAGTGGGAGCTGAAGTCGACATCGAGGGGAGGAGGGTGATGGTGATAAAGGCGAAGGGACCAGGTTCTGAAGTCGGAAGGCCCGGTTTAGCGATAGAGAGGATCGTGGAGAGTAGAGAAGGCAAGGTTTCCCTCATAATAACGATAGATGCCGCTTCTAAGTTAGAGGGAGAGCCCACAGCAGAGATAGCTGAGGGTATAGGAGCAGCTATAGGTGATCCTGGACCTGAAAAGTATAAGATAGAGGAGGTAGCTACGAAATATGCTATACCCTTACATGCGATCGCGATAAAGGAGGATCAACTTGATGCTATAACGAGTATGAGTGAGGAGATAGCGAGATCAGTTGATGAAGTCATAGGGAGAGTGAGGGCGACTATACTATCGAAGACCCTTCCTGGGGATTACGTAATAGTAGCGGGAATAGGGAACACGATGGGCATAGGGAATAGGATGGGGGTGCATGAACATGTCTGAAGAGAAGAAAAAGATACCAATTGGATTCTATCTTCTCTGGATAGCTTCTCTAGCTGGGATACTGATAATATCTGTGGTCTTCCTCTATCTGGGGTTCACGGGCCTCAGCGGAAGTAACATGGGGGAATCCATCCTCAATGTAGTCATGGGTATCGCTGGCCTCGGGATAGCCGCTAAAGTCGGATATGATATGTTGAGGACAAGGACGTCATTCAAGGAGGAAACTTTCGAAGTCCTGAGCGAGCTGAAGTGTGAGAATTGTGGAGAAAAGATTGTGAGGAATTTCAAGGAGGGAGATTTCGTCGGTACAATCTCAGAAGGGGATAAATGCCCTAAGTGTCAGCAACCAGCGTTGATAGTGAGTATATACTCAAGGACACCGAAGGGGAAGGAGAAGAGGTACTGAATTCGGTGAAGTTAGTTGAGGGGAACGAAGATACACGTCGTCCCATGCGTAGTTGTATTCAATAGGGAGGGGAAAGTCCTCCTATTGAAGAGGGCTAAGAGCAAGAGGAACGGGGGGAAGTGGGAGATACCCGGAGGGAGCCTGAAGTACGGTGAGTCCCCCAGGAAAGGAGCTATAAGGGAGCTCATGGAAGAGACTGGGATGAGATTGAATCCTCTATCCATGATTCCAGTGGATACGTTCGGATTCCTCTACCCGGAAATGGGAGTTGAGTTCATAATACCCCTATATTCTGTTAAAGTCGGGGAGTTCGAGCCGAAGATAAGAGGAGAGGAACACGATGGATGGGGTTGGTTCACAATAGAGGAGGTGAAGGAAATGGAGTTGAGAGATGAGAGCATGAAGGGAGCTTATATGATGGTCCTGGCAGCTAAGAAGATCATGGATAGATTGGGAGGGGCTGAGCGATTATCCGAATATGACGGACTCCCTCCCGAAGAGCTTAACGCTTAGCATGAGGAAGAGTATCAGATAGATAACTGAGGAGAGGAACGATGTCGCGATAGCTAATGGATCGCTCATTAAGATCATATCTCTAGCGAACATCGCGAGGCTTGTTATCGGGAGAAGTCTGAGAAACGGATGCAGGGAAGTTGGTGCATAAGGTACGATGATCATAGGCAGCATTAAAACGAAGAAGAGAGCTCCTACATATTGTTCAGCTTCTTTAAATGTCTTAGCGAACGAAGACGCAGCAACTAGTGCTGCATTTCCTGTAAGCCCTCCTAATATCACTGTAAGAAGTATGCCGAGTATCGCGTAAACTGGATTAGGGAGTCCTATCGCTACGGTTTGATTAGATCCCACTCCCGATAAGGAGAACTCTAGGGACAGGCTTATCCCTAATAAAGTTGAGAGGAGGGTTGATAAACCACTTATAATCGATAGAACTATTAGAGAAGAGAACTTACCGAGGAGGATCTCCATCTTACTGACCGGATTTGTGAGCAAGGCCTCTATCGTCCTCCTCTCCCTCTCACCCGCTACCATATCTATCGCGAAGGTCCCCGCTCCAGTTATCGCTATTATCCCTACCATCATCGGCAGTAGCATAGCAGTTATCATCTCACCAGCTCCGACCTCTCCGCCCGATCTGGTCACTTGCTTAGCTATAGCGATCACTGGATTGACATAATCGATAGATAAATTGACCTCTCTAAGCCTATCCAGCAACACTTCCCTAGAATATGAAGATATAGGCTCCTGAATTACTCCGATTGCTGAAGAAGATTTCGTGCTGAGCGGATCATAGTAATAGAATATTTGAGAGCTTCTGCCTCTGCTCAAATTTTCCGAGAATCCGGGAGGTATTTCAACTATCAAATCGATATCTCCGTTCAATATCATCTCACTATAGTTTCCTTTACAATCAAATCTGATAGATAAATCAGCTTCTTCTGATATAGAATTGAAGTAGCTGATGAGATCTGTGGCATTCTTATCGCATATAACGATCATCACTTTAGGAGGGAGCGTCCTCGGGCTCATCATAACTATAGGAAGGGCTATTATAAGCGGCATCAGTATTAAGGGCAATATAATGACATTTAATATCGTTCTTCTGTCCCTAACGGCCTCTAAAAACTCCTTCCAAGCTACGACAATCCAGCCTCTCTTAGGGAGGCCATAACCCATCTGACCTAAGCCTCTAGTCAGCTTAACTATCCCCGAAGATCCCTTAAACAACTTTCTCAATGATCTCACCCCTGACCATCCTCAAGAAGATCTCCTCAAATTCCTTCTCCTCATATAACTTCTCTAGATCCTCCCTCTTACCGACATACCTCATCCTGCCTTCGCTTATGATGCCCACATGGGTGCAGAGCTTCTCAGCCTCCCACATGTTGTGAGTGGATAGTATAACGGTCCTCCCAGCTCTCGCATAATCTAATATCATATTTCTGATCTCCCTTGCGCTCATCACATCCACGCCTAGCGTAGGCTCATCGAGTATGAGGATAGGAGGCTCATCTAGTATTGCCCTAGCGAAAGCGACCTTCTGCTTCTGACCCTTCGAGAGCTTATCAGCTATCGTGAATCTCTTCTCCTCAAGTCCCAAGATCTTCAATAGTTCACTCACTCTCCTCCTGAGCTTACGCTCATCCATTCCCCTCATCTTACCGAAGTATATCAAGTTCTCCTCAGCAGTCAACCTAGGGTATATCCCAGTATCCTCCGGCATGACCCCCATTAAACTCTTCGCTCTTCTAGGCTCCCTCCAGACATCGATCCCGAGCACTCTCACATATCCGCTATCCGGCCTCAAGACACCGTAGATCATCCTGAGCGTTGTCGTCTTACCCGCTCCATTCGGTCCCAGTAGACCGAAGATAGATCCTTCCTCAACATCGAGTGAAATACTATTAACAGCTTTGACTTCTCCGAAGGATTTCGAAAGATTTCTTACTTCTATAGCGGACATGAATGACCCCCACTATTATATACTTCATCTTCGGGAATTTGGGATGAGGTTATTTAAGCTTTCATTGTCGATGCTATCTCTGCTTATCGTACTGTTGATGGTCAATACTGCTAATAGTCAGACAGCTCTACTCGGAGTCTCGAGAACTGAAGTGATAGCTGGTGATATATTCTATGCTTTTTATAACATCACCACGACTAAAGATAAGCCTATTATCGGATTTGAATTGACAGTGATAGCTCCCAAAGGCTGGAAAGTCGAACGCTATAGGGCCAGCGGGATAACGATGGGTGGAAAGGATATTAAGATAGAGTGGAACGGATCTAAGGCGTTTTATCGGGGGGACGGTGCATCCTTAGCCCAGGTCTCCTTCTTAGTCTGGGTTCCTCCATACGAGAGCGGTCCGAAGAGTTTGGAGGCTAGCGGTTACATACTCGTGAGAGAAGGAGGGAATGTGAGGAGATACGATGTGATCGGGTCGAAGCAGGTTAACGTGCACCCTTGGGAGCCTATGGTATTCTTAAACATTAGTAAGACGAATATCACACCTCCAGGGATCCTAAAGGCGTCTGTAAGGATATTGACAGCCCCCCCTCTCTATCCTGTGGACATGAGGGACGTATTCGTAAAGGTTGAGGATTCCATCAATGGAGTTGTATATCAGGAGAGCAGGGAATACTGGCCATTTGGTACAGTGATGGAGGCTCAATTTCCAATAGAGATCCCGCAAGATGCCCCAGGGGGAAAGCAGCTCGTTAGCGTAACCGTCGAATATGAGGTCTTCGGGAGTAAGCTATCGACACGCGTGGATTATCCATACGAGGTGATAAAGCCCTCTAAGGTCATCATAGAGAAGTTAGATGCTCCGAAGGAGATCTACCTCGGTGAGCCCCTGAGCTTAAGCGTAGTAGCGGTGAACCCTTCCTCTTTCGATGCTTTAGATGTTGAGGTGCACGCTAAACTAGGGGAGAATCATCAATCGATCAAAGTGGGGAAATTAGCCCCAGGCGATTACGCGGTCAAGAATCTGACTTTTAAGACCAATAAGGTGGGGGAGACAAATCTGAGTGTGTGGGTCGTTTGGACTCAGGAATATCCCAGGAATACTTTGATGAGTGAGAGGAAATCGTTAAACGTGATAGTGAGGGAGAGAGGGAGCTACCTTACTCTACTCGCTGGATTCATAATACTGGTGATTTTAGTTGCGGCAGTTAAGTACGTCCTTAAGAAAAGAGGAATTAGAGAGCCTAAGGAATAGACTGAAATCCAAATCCCCACCTAAGAATGAGTGGGAGGAGTTCAGATTCGAGATAGATGGATACTCCGGTATAGTCTACAAGAATGGGAAGGTCGTATATCACGAAGCTCTAGTCAGCCTAATAGAGAGCGTACTAACGGAGGACGGCTGTATTGAGATAGGATCCGATGAAGCTGGGAAGGGTGAGAGGGAAGGGCCTATAGTAGTAGCAGCTATTGCTCTAGATGCCGAGGGGAGGAAGTTCCTCAGGGCCAGGGGACTCCTTGAATCGAAATCGATCCCTAAGAGGAGGATAGAAGAGTTAGCGGGATTGATAAGGAAGGTATCGATCTCAAGTCATATAAAGAGGATAAGCCCTGAGGAGCTTCGGGAATTATGGAATAGAGGAAACCTCAATGATTTACTCTCAATTTGGCACCTTGAAGTCGTTAAGGAGGTTTTGAAGGATACGGAGGCTTGTAGAATAATCGTAGATTCTTTCGATAGGAGAAGATTGGAAGAAGCTTTTTCCCAGATTAGAGGAGTCGAAGTGATAATAGAGAGTGATGCAGATCTGAAGTATCCTTCTGTGGCTGCAGCCAGCATCTTAGCTAAGTTTGAATATCAGAAAAGCGATAAAACTGGGATAAAATGGATCTAATTCCCATTTGAATCCGAGACTCCCTGGCCCCGAGAGATCAGAGAGAGGAACATCCGTTCGATAATCCGAATAATTCTTTATACGATAATCCAAAATACGATAAAAATTCGGAAAGGTGATTAGCCTGGTAATGGATGCTTATATCCTATTTTCCTCAGGAACTCCATCCTCTCCTTGATCTCCTCCTTACCCTCCACGCCCAAGGGCTTACCGCCATCTATAACTCCCAGTATTCCCCTACCATCACCGAATTCAGCTACTATGACTTTGAGCGGATTAGCTGTTGCTGCATGAATAGTTGCTATCTCTGGAAGTTGTTTCAATCTTGGGAGGACATTCACAGGCCAAGCGTCCTTCATTAATATGACTAAAGAGTGGCCCGCCCCTATCTTGAGCGCCGTCTCTACAGCAGCCTCAATGAGCTTCTCGTCATTCCCAGCTTTTCTGACCAATCTGGGGCCTGATGATTCGCAGAATGCCAATCCAAACTTTATACACGAACATGAATCAGCTAGAGCTTCGAAAACATCCTCAACAGTCTTTATGAAATGGGAAGTTGCTATTATTATATTGCATCCCTCGGGCGGGGTTACGTCCACTACCTCTAACTTGAGCTCCATAGTCTCGCCCTTATTCACGGAACTCTATCAATAAATCCCTTACCTTCCTGAGAGGGTAGAGGTGACTTACCTAAGGACATCCTCACTCAGCATCGATATGAAAAATTCTCAATTTAGAAAACAAATCGATAAATCTTTAGCTATACATACGAATAATTTAAATCTAATAACCTCTCTAAGCAGTCAGGAAACCACTCCCTCATATTAAAGATTTTATAATGTGATTCTCCGATTCAAACCGATGTGGGATGCGATAGTCGTAGGAGCGGGGCCCTCCGGTTCTGTCACAGCCTATCTACTGGCTAAAAATGGGTATAAAACACTTATCCTCGATATGAAGGATTTTCCGAGGTACAAGCCGTGCGGGGGCGGGGTGACTTGGAGAGCTTACGACCTCCTGAGGGAATTGGGCATAAGGCTCAGATCCCCAGAGGCTTATCATAGGGAAGTCGTCATTAGAGGATTCGGGGAGGAGATAAAGGTTAGTTCAGATGAGGAATTTGCTGTCGCTACTTTAGATAGGAGGAAACTAGATAAGGAGCTTCTAGACGAAGCGATCGCTCAGGGGGCTGAGTTCAGAAAGGAAAAAGTGAGTGGAGTCATTTTGAAGGGGGATAGAGTGGAAGTTATCGGCTCAGGGTTCGCCGCCCGCTATGTCATAGGAGCCGATGGCGCTTACTCTATCGTAGCGATCTCCTCAGGTATAAGGAACTGCTGGAGGAACGACGACATAATATTTGCGATAGAGGGGAGAGCGCCTCTCTACGATGAGCTCGCTTTCATCGTAGATGCCTCACCATCTGGCTACGGCTGGATCTTCCCCAGGGGAGGGGATTCAAACGCTGGCGTGGGAGGGATGGTTGCAAAATCTAAGGAAGTAATCAAGGCATTTGAGGAGTTCTCCAAGAGGTATAAGGTTGAGAAGGTCGGAAATTGGATCATACCAACCGGCGGGCATGATAAATCGATAGCGAAAGATAGGGTCTTACTCGTAGGGGATGCAGCTGGACTGGCTGATCCTCTGACAGGAGAAGGGTTATATTATGCATTTAAGAGCGCTCTAGAGTGCTCAAAATCCCTAGAATCAGAGTATCCAGCTCTAACTTATAGTGAGAACATGAGGGACGTTATGGAGGAACTTAGGTTGAAACGCAAAGCTAGAGATATAATAGTGCCGCGTATGAGTTTCTTCTTTAAGATGTTCGTCTCTTATCCAGAGATCGCCAGGAGGTACATGCTCACCTCAATAGGGAAGTTAGATTTCAAGGAATTCTGGGGGTGGGGGATTCTGAGGATTCCGAAAGCTATGATAAAGAGGGCCTCAAGGGTTCTCAAAGAATCCCTCTAGAGAGACCCAACCCCTCAGGATTTTAGGTATCCTTAGGGATCTAATCAACAGATTAAAGTCGAATTTCAACTTCAAGTGGCTCATAGCATCCCCTAGCTCCGGAAACTTGAGGGGTTCAGATCTCAATGCAGCCCTCATTCCCTCTCTCACCTGCCAAACGCCGACAGGCGCATAATATTCAGGCCCTATCTCCCTAATAGCAATGACAGCAGCTTGTCTCTTCATATCAGCGAGCTTCTCTAGGATAGCGAGCCTCATCGCATAGTGGCCTCCGTCCATATATTCTAGCCCGAGCCGACCTATCTCGGAGTTCAGCATCACTACGGGCTCATCGCTCCCCTTAGTCCATAACCCCCTCGGCATCCAAGCTTCAACTATCTCCAGCATATAGGGACCGGGAGCGATCAATATGAAGTAACGGTTTCCCTCATAGTTGCTCTGGAAGAGCATAACTTCCCCGGAATATATGGGTGAATACTCTATTTCTCTCCTGAGAAAATCTCCGATGATAGAATCAGTCGCTGTTATCGCCCATTTAGTTGGTACAAGTTTTCTTCTAGCTCTATTCCCCAAACCGCCGAGTGAAAGGATCTTAGATATCGTATAAACATCAACTCCCCTCTTATAAGTCTCCCAGATGATCTCAGAGGCCCTAACATCGCTATCATAGAATGCCCTTTCCAAGCTTGAAGGTATCTTAGGGTTCTCGGTCAGCTTAATTCTCTCAGCAGGTGCTGATGGTCCTATTGGAGCTAATATGCCATCGAAACTCACTCTTGGCTTTGGGACCTTAGCTAATTCTACGTTGATGCCAACCGGTGAGTAACTCATTACAGAGAACCTTAGTTCCTCTACTCTAGGATCTTCTACGTTCCTGATGTATGATCTGAAGTTCGCATATACTTGGGAAGAAAATCTAGCTATGATATAGCTCAAATCCTTTGAAATCCAAAATTTAGGGTTCTCTGGCAGATCAGGTTCTATTTGAGATACCGTAGGTCCTACTAAAACGCGAGGATATCCTCTCTCACTGACTAGGGATGAGGGAGGAGTGAAACCATCTATCAATCTTCCAAAATTCAACCTCCCGCTGAATCCGATCCTCTCAACTATAGGACATCTCTTAAGGCCACAGAGCATCTTACTTCCTTTACATCTGACGCAGACATCTGCGTTAATCTTCGGGCTCATGATACCCCTTTAACGCTTCCTCCTTGAGTAGACCCGGCTTCAAGCGATAAACTTTTCCCCTACCATTCACCCTCTCCAGGATCCCCATATTGCACATGACATTCAATCTCTCAGCAACGGTCCTCCTGGAAGACTTTCCTCTCATCTTCTTGACCTCCTCAGTTATCTCAGAAATGTTCCTCGGCTCACCATCGGAGAGCACCCTCACTATAGCTCTATCTATGTCGCTCGAGACAATACGCGCTATCCTCTCTAAATTCGCTATCTTACCGAGGATCGATGCGTATATGGATAAGAGGGACTTATAAGCCTCTATTAACTTCTTATCCTCCTCGAGACTCCCTATCTTAGATTCTATCTTATTTAATTTCTCTATCACTTGCGATAATATTTCTTTGATCTCTTTGAGTTCATCCAATTGAGCATCCCCCTGAGCTCAGGAGCTGTGAGTCTCGCGAGTTCACGGGACGATTTCTCATCCAATCCACTCTTCCGGAGCTCGCTCAGAGCTATCCTGAATGATCTATAAGATCTAATCTTTATTCTGAGAAATAAAATAAAAAGTTTGAGTAAGAAAGCTATAAGATATAATGCATACTTTATTAATCCCATTAATGAAATTATTTTCTTGAGGAATTTCAATCAGACTCCTCCTCTTTTTCCCTCTCGGAGATGATATTCTTTATCAAACTCATGGGATTCTCGAAGTGCTGCTTCATTAATTCTACTATAAGTTCATCCGGAAGCCCCTGATCCTTCAGCTCCCTATAGAAGGATGCTATTGCCTTAGCCCTTTCTCTAACCTTCTCAGGATTATAGAGGATATCCATGAGCTCCTTCAGCGGATCCATGAGACCCTTAAGTAAATTAGGGACCTCTCTGCCCAGCACGGAGAATACTTCCTTCAGCTCCTCTACATCACCTCTATCGGATCTCTCATCTTCCACGATCCCACCTTGAAGTATCGGTGTTGAAGGAATAAAAGGAAACTGGTCATTCATGAGCATTGAATGCACAATTTTTTTATTTCATAAAATGGAAGATAGTGATGGGGAAAAGAAAGGGAGGGAAATAGGATTTGGAGGAACCAGGGATGATATCGAGGCTCGCTATCGAAGCTGAAAACTTAACGAAGAAATTCGGAGCCTTTACTGCCGTTGATCATATAAACCTGAGGGTGAGGGTGGGGGAGAACTTCGGGTTGCTCGGGCCTAATGGTGCAGGGAAGACCACGACCATAAGGATGATAACAGGCGTCATCAAACCGACAGAGGGGTCTGTGAGGGTTTTCGGTATAGATGTCGTGAAGGAGAGGGATAAGGCGATCAGGAAGATAGGCTATATGCCCCAGAGATTCAGCCTATATGAGGATCTCACGGTGGAGGAGAATCTAATGCTCTATGGCTCCCTCCAGGGGCTCAGAGGCCAATATCTGAGGGAGAGAGTGAACGAGCTCATGGATAGATTCTACCTCAGAGAGATAAGGGGAAGGATGGCCGGGAGGTTGAGCGGTGGTATGAAACAGAGGCTCAGCTTAGCTGTGGCATTAGTTCATGACCCGGATCTCCTCATCCTAGATGAGCCGACGGCTGGAGTAGACCCTCCGCTTCGGAGGAGGTTCTGGGAGCACTTCAAGGAACTAAACAAAGAGGGTAAGACGATCCTAGTGACTACACACTACATGGATGAAGCGGAGAACTGCGATAGGCTGGCTCTCATGGGGGGCGGTAGGATAATAGCGGAAGGGACCCCCAGAGATATCAAGAGGAGAGCTGTCGGTGGGGAGCTCATAGAACTTCGAGTAGATGGAGATATCGAGCTTAAAGGGATCAATGGCTTGAAAGAAGTACTGAAAAACAGCGATGGCAGCTATCTCCTCCTAGTGGAGGATTCAAGCTCTCTTCTCCCCGAAGTACTGAGGAGAGCTGAGTTAGCTGGCGTGAGAGTGAGATCGGCAAGCCCCGTATTCGTTAGCCTAGAGGAGGCATTTATAAGGTTAATGGGGTGAAAGGATGATATCAGAAGATGTTTATAGGGTAGTTACGATAGTTAGGAAGGAATTGATTCAGTTAGTGAGGGACCCCAAGACTATAGCTATGGTCCTCATGATGCCGATAATGGTTACGATACTATTCGGGATCGGGTATGGAGGGGAGGGGTCTGGGAAGTATCCCATAACGATCGTGGATCTCGATGGGAGGGAAGGATCTTTCAAGTTCATTGAGGAGCTCAGAGACTCCAGGTTATTCGAGATAAAAGCCATTTACAAATCGAAGGGGCAGGGATTCTCATCAGTTTACTCAGGTAGTGTTTATGCATGCTTGATAATCCCTGAGAGCTTCACAGAAGATCTTATGGTCGGTAGAGCGACTAGAGTTGAGCTCTACTATGATGCGAGCAATCCGACGGTCGCTCAAGCTATAATGCAAGCAGTAGGTGTGGTAACTCAGCAGTACCAAGAGTGGGCTGCATCCAATTTCGGGACATTCGCGATACAACCGATGTTCTATACTGTATATGGGCCGAAAGTCGAGAAGATCGAGAGCTTCATCCCCACCCTCATGGCCCTGATACTTCAAATGGTACCTACTAGTCTCATATCCGTATCCATATGCAGGGAGAGGGAGAAGGGCACATTCGAGCAGTTCATAATGACGCCGATAAGACCTTTTGACGTTATATTCGGAAAATTAGTGGCATATTTCATAGCTACAATCTCCGATAGTATCTTAAGCTTATTAACAGCTATCCTCATCTTTGATGTTAAGCTCAGGGGGTCCCTCATTGATATGACCGTTGTCTCAATAGTGTTCCTATTGAGTTCACTCAGCATGGGCCTCCTAATATCTGTATTCTCGAAGAATCAGCTTCAAGCTTATCAAGCTAGTATCTTCACATTCATCCCCAGTATGCTCTTCAGCGGTATGCTGATACCAGTCGAGATACTCGGCCCTGAAGCTGAAGCGATAGCATCATTCATCCCGATGTATTACTTCATTAAAGCCTTCAGGAACGTCGCCCTGAAGGGATGGAGCTTCCTAATGGTGACAGATGAGCTCATCATAATCCTAGCCTTTTCAGTGGCTTTCCTCTCCTTCTCCCTCAGATCCCTGAAGATGGAGGTGACTTGAGTGAGGAAAATGCCCATCATCTTATTACTCATTATATCCATCGAGGCTCTTCCAATATCCGGAGAGAGTTATTTCATCATCAAGGACTCCTATTGGGAGGGCTATGCCTTAGTCCTAGGAGCTAATAACACTTTCGTGATAGAGGCGAAGAGTTCATACAGCGGGATCTTAAGCGATATAAATGCTACCCTTAAGATATACGATTTCGTTGGTTCAGATTATACGACTTCATTCTCTTACTCGGGATCGCTCTTCCAAGGTCAGTCCCTGTATATGAGATTCACCGTTTCAGTGCCAGCGAATGCGTATGCATCCCACTATAAGGCAGACTTGTTCCTGAAATTCAAAGCCAATGGGATACCTCAGAATCAAGTGATACCCTTATTCATCACAGTTCAAGGCTCTCCTAGAGTCATTTGCAGTATCTCAGGCAGCTTGAGGCCCGGCTGGCCCGCTACTATCTATATAGAGGTCGAAAATATAGGGGATGGCGTAGCGAGGAACGTCATGATATCTCTAACTCCAACGAGTTTAGGGATTCAAGTAGCCTCACCAATAGATTTGGGACTCATGAACCCTGCTGAGAGTAGGAGGGTTCAGACTGAGATTTATGTAGCCGATAACGTCGACGAGGCTGTTACTATAACAGCTACAGTGACTTGGGGAGCTCAAGTTGGGCCTGGAGGTCAGTATACTACTACTCAGACCCTTTCAATCTCTGAAGTTGGCCCAAAGGGAGTTAGTATCTCAACGAAGGATTTTTACTTAGATCCCGGGATGAACAACACGGTATCTCTCTTAGTAGAGAATAGGGGAAGTGAGTGGGCTTATAGGGTGAAGGTGACGATACAAACACCACCTGGGATCGCTGTCATTGGTAGTAACACATTCGATTTAGGGGATTTAGGTCCAGGGAAGTTAATGATGGTCCCAGTAAGCTTAAGCATCCTACCTCAAACATCGGGACCTATTCAAATCCTCGCATCATTGCAATGGTTGGATGCCGGTGGAGAGGAGAGGACATCTTCATCCACCTTAGGGTTCTACGTGAGGATACCTACCGGTCCATTCCTCACAGCTTTCTCGGATAAGAGAGTGCTGAAGCCAGGGGTCCCTGAATCTGTCGTGGTTTACCTGAAGAATGATGGGAATGAGACAGCTAGGAACTTGAGGGTGAATCTCATAGCTTCTAAAGATCTCGCCGTCCTCTCGGGGACGGGGATAAGCATAGGAAACTTGGAGCCAGGGGCCTCGAAGGGAATATATACGATACTTTACGCACCTAACATGAGTTATGGGAGCCTCATCCTTACGATCGAGCTCAACTACCTAGATGAGCACGATTCCACCAGAACGCAAGTGATCCCAATCTCCTTCATCACGGAATCCCCAAAGCAGCCCCTCCTCATCTTGATACCATTGAACACTGAGCTTAAGAACGATGAGACTAATGAACTGAGCATTGAGATCAAGAACGAAGGAGGATTGGCTAGAGACCTTAGGATAGAGCTGGCATTACCTTCTCCGGAGATAGGGTCTATTGTCGGGACTGGAAGAGCTTATATTGACTCGTTAGATAGGGGAGAGAGTGCTTTGAGAAACTTCATGGTATATCTCTCCCCAAATGTCTATGGAGCCGTTCAGATGGTCGCGAGGCTCAGTTATAGGGATGAATCGGGGATAGATCATATGGATGTGACTACATTAGGTGTGAGAGCCTCGGGCGAGCCCAGGATAGAGGTAGCTCACGTATCTACCGTCCCGACTCCAGTATATCCTGGGGATCCTAACGTAAGGCTAGTGACTTTGATAACGAACGTCGGAAGTTATGTTGCCAAGGATCTCAGGTTGAACCTCACATCTCTGCCCAGTTATGTTGAGCCATCCTACTCCGGATCCGATACGTTCCTAATCCCCGCGCTCCCCCCGGGTCAGAGCATGGAGGTCAGCTTCATCTTGAAAATTAAGGAGAATGCCAGGCCGGGGAGATATGAGCTGAAGCTCGTCTCGAAATATGGTGAGGCTAAACTGCCCCTTCAGATAGATGAGAAAGCTTCTTTTGAGCTGATTGAGCTCAATGCATCTGGAAGGCCGAGACCAGGGGATAGAGGGGTTAAACTGTCACTCATCTTGAGGAACGGAGCTGATGTCACAGCTAATGATGCTGTGATAGAGATAGTAACTCCCTACCTAATAGGCACGACTTCCCTAGCGGTAGGGGATGTCCCAGCGAGGAGCAATGCTTCTGCGATAATGGAAGTCGATATAGATAAGCAGGCACCCCTACAGATTCCTATCGACATAAAGATAACTTGGAAACAGGATGGAAGGAGCCTATCACAGACGATAAAAGCTAGCTTGAATTTGAGCAGCGGGGAGGGGATTGAGCTCTGGGAAATCTTGATAGCTATTGCCGTACTGCCGATAATAATATTAATTTTTAGGGGGAGGGGGGTCAGGCTCTCCGATATCTTCTCACGAGCCCGTATTGAACGAGAGCCTTCATAGCTTTAACAGCTCTCTCAGGCTCTGGATATGCTGGTATCCCCTCTCTCTCGAACATTTTCCTGAATTCTACAGCATATTGTGAACTTCCAACATCCATCGCCACTACTGGCTTCTTATAACGCTTAGCTACTTCCGCGAGCTTCCTTGGGAGCTCCCATGTCACACCCGGGACGTGATGTAGGGCCAGGACTACTACGCCATGAACCCCTCGATCCTCCAATATGGCTTCCATAGCCCCCACGAACGAATCATCCGTAGCACTACCCGTTAGATCGACTGGATTTCCGAGGGATGCTATAGGCGGAATCACATTAGTCTTCTGAAGCTCTTTCAACTTCTCCTTCGTGGAATCGGAAAACTCAGCGAGCTTCAATCCAATGGCTTCCGTTTCATCAGCTGCCATGACCCCAACCCCACCCCCATCCGTCAATATAGCTATGCTCTCCCCCTCGGCTGGAGGCTGCATCGAGAGAGCCTTAGCGGCATCGAAGAGCTCCTCCATATCCATCACCCTTATCACTCCCGCTTGCTTGAATGCGGCATCATAGATAGAGTCGCTTCCAGCTATCGCAGCAGTATGAGAACTTGCAGCTCTGGCCCCAGCGCTCGTCCTTCCGGCTTTCAAGACGACTATGGGCTTCTCTTTCGTCACCTCTCTCGCGAGCTCTAGGAACTCCCTCCCTCTCTCTATCGACTCAGCGTACACTAAGATGACCTTCGTCGTCGGGTCGTCCTTCAGGTATTCTATGACATCTACTTCATCTACATCAAGCTTATTACCATAACTCACGAATTTCGATAATCCTATATCTTCACCGTACATGTAATCTAAGCAAGCGACTCCGAAGGCCCCGGATTGTGTGATTAAGGCCACACTCCCGGGCTTAGGCCTCGGGGAGGAGATATAGCTATTTCCTTGGAGTTCCTTATCGACAGGAAGGAAGAGGGTATCTACTCCCGTTGAAGGGGATATCACGCCCACACAATTAGGACCTATTACCCTGATCCCGTATCTCCTCCTTATCTCATCTAGCATCCTCTGGAGCTCAATCCCCTCCCCACCTATCTCAGCGAAACCCCCGCTTATAACGACAGCATTCCTTATGCCCTTCTTCCCACATTCTTCAAGGACCTGGGGCGTATTTGGTGCCGGAGTAACTACTATAGCTAATTCCGGTGCCTCTGGAATGTCTAGAACGCTCTTATACGTCGGTACATTGAGTATCATTTCATCAGATCGCGGATTCACTGCGTAAAGTTTCCCCTTGTAAGTCCCTCTCTCCCTATTCTCAACCATTATCCTCAGGATCTCGTAACCTATTTTCCCCGGGGACCTCGATGCACCTACTACCACTATGGATTCTGGTTCGAAGAACCCCCTCAAGCTCAAGTGACCACCCCTTATGAGATGGGGAAAGCTAATAAGTTTTGTCCATCTTGCCCAGCTTCCTCAGTAGAAGAATATCTCAGAACAAGGAGTTAGAGGCTTACTGAATAAAAAAAGTAGGAAGCTGGGCGGAGGGGATTGAGCTTAAGCCTTCCAAACGGTCTTTATCGCGAGATCTATATCCTCACCGGATACAGTCTTCCTGTTCGCGTGCTTGGCCAAACTGACAGCCTGCCTGCCTACTTCCAGTGCAAACTTCTCCATGTAGCGCTCTAATGCCTCAACGGCTGCATCGCTTACCCTCTCCGCGCCAGCGTCTCTTATTATCCTCCCAATGGGAGCAAGAGGCAGATACCTAACCCTCGGCATAGATAAAAGGAAGGAGAGCTCAAATAAAAATTTTTCCCCTGCGTTGCAACTACATGCGTTGAAAGGGGAGTGACCTATTTAATGTCAGAATATTCCATTTACATTAATCCCAAATAAATTTAACATATGGGATCTCCTAAAATGAAGGGATTTTATGGGACTTTCAAGTGAGATAAGATTAAATTATGTTTTTCCTAAAAAATGTGAGGATATAGGAAATTTGGATTGCTTCATTAGGTAACTGGATGCTTCACATAGTGCGTTCAAATATATATGATCTCCTGATAGGGAGATCTTCGCGATAGATACTCCTCCCCGGCTCCTCACGAGCTCTCTGACGTCCCAGATGAGGGCCTTCAAGTAGTTTCAGAAAGCGTCTATAACCCTCTCAAGAGATCATCCTGACTTCTCGGACTATATTCCCTATGAAGCTTACTCTGTATCCATGTATCTCAAGGATCTCTCCTATCTGATTCACTTGCGCATTCTTAGGAATTGCTGCTAGTGTCACGCCAGAGCTGGGGAGCTTCAACGGATCTAAATTCATCTCAGTTGCGATTCTCACTAATTCTGGGGGGAATTCAATCCTGTCTCTTGAGATAATAAAACCGGTCCCTGATAGATCTGAAAGTTTATTTAGGGATTCCAAAATCCCTCTACTATCGATGCATATGAGCCCATCTACTCTAGAAATCGTGAGGAGAGTCCTCACGGCATCTACGCACGTGAGCATCCAGCGGGCTCGCTTCCACCTCCAAATATTATACTTCATCCCTAACCTCATGAACAGCTCTGGCTCCTTGTTCGCGATCAGGTAGAGGAATTCAGCTCCTGGAACCCCAATTAGAGCTATATGATCACCGATCTTAACGCTAGTCGGTAATATTATTTCTCGGGCCTCGCCCCTCATAGATATGATGGCAAGGGCCCTTCGCCCATATGCTACTCTGGTCTTGGCCCTCGAACCGTATCTGTGAGCTTCCTCCTCGAAATCCTCGACTATCCCTCGATGACCCTCTGACAGGAGGAAGCTCCCGAAGGCGAACTTAGGATCCGCCCCTAATGTAGAGATCTTTGAGGCTGAAAGATGATATGATACGAAGCCGATATCCGCAGGAGGGATTCCAGTAATCACTTCTGTAGTATAAACTTTATAAGATCCTTGAGATCTCTCTAGAGCCAAATCCAGCTCTGGTAGGATCATTTCAATATCGGGGCTTTTAGAAGGGCCCTTCAATGAACTCATGAGCTTATGGAAGCGCAAGCCCTCACCTTATCAGGACCCGATAGAAACTTTAAAGAGTTAATCGGAGTTCTCCCTTCAATCCCTAGGCTGGAGGGATTATCTCGCATATGAATAAAGGCCCCTCTCAGTCAAAAATCCACAGTTATTGGAGGATTCGATTTGAGGCTAGTGCCGCTAGAACTCAGGGCTCTACTGAATTGAATGCGAGGGAGATTAAACTGAGCCTTGAGGATACTCTCGAAGCTAGCCTATCCTCGGGACTGCGATCATTTTAAAACGATAAAATTTTTCTTACCTATTCTCATGCTCCACGAATGAGGGTCGCGATCCAAGGGGAAAGAGGATCCTATAGCGAAGAAGCCGCTCATCTCTACTTCAAATCTCATGAATTCGGATTACTAACTAAAGACCACTTAGAGGAGGTCTTTGACTCCGTTCAATCTGGTGAAGCAGATTATGGTGTAATCCCCATAGAGAATTCTACAACCGGTAGCATAAGGAAATCACTCGACCTATTGCTTGAGAGGGATGTCAGGGTAGTTGGGGAAGTTAAAGTGAGGGTTTCTCATGCGCTCATGAGTGTTAAAGGTAGTATAGAGGATGTAAGATTAGTATACTCCCATCCGGAGGCTATAGCACAATGTGAGAAATTTCTAAAGGGGAAGAACTGGGTCGTAGTCCCTAGCTTGGATACAGCAGGAGCTGCTAGGATCGTGGCCGATGCTAATGATGCGAGCTTAGCCGCTATAGCGAGCGAGAGAGCTGCCTCTATCTACGGTCTGAAGATACTGGCTAGGGACATCCAGGACATCCCTCTGAACATAACCAGGTTCTTCGTCATCTCCTTAAGAGACCAAATCAGTGAAGGCGCTGATACAACAGCTGCATTCTTCGCAACAAGTCATAAACCCGGTTCCCTCTGGAGAGCTCTTGGAGCATTCGCTCGTAGGAATATAAATCTGCTTTGGCTAGAATCGCGGCCGATCAAGGGGGAGCCATGGAATTACTCCTTTTACGTGGAGTTCGAAGGTTCCATCAATGACCACACTGTGAGGGAAGCTATACGCGAGCTAGAAGGATTGACTATTTGGATTAAGATCTTAGGGAGCTATAGAAGGATGATCCTTTAACTCCCGCCTGAACTTCTCACTCAGAGCTCTCACTTCCTCTTCGCAGCTAGATCCGGCATAAGCCTTAAGTCTATCCTCATTTATCCTCAGGAACTCCTCTCCCCACTTAAATGGTTTTAAAATTCTTAATGAAAGGTCCCAGTACCCTAAAATTATAAGAGCTGACGCTAGGGCTTCGACTGTCGAGAGGTACTCTGGGATCCCATAATTTATCGGGTTAGCCGCGACTAAAAAGGGGAGTCTCCTCTGGAGACCTGTTGGCCATCTAACTTCCTCAATCTTCCTCCAAGAGGTATCTACAGCGATTAATGCTCTTGCCTCTTTCTTATCGGCTGGTGATAAGTATACCTTAGAGAATGGGTTCAATACGATAGATCCTCTCGATTTTCTATACCTCTCCGCTAGCTTTAGTCTCAGAAGTTTAGCACCAGTAGCTTTCCTAGGGTCATCATGGCTCAGCCTGAGTATGTAGATCCTGATGCTCACTTCAACTTCTCCAGCACTATGAAAGTCACTGTGTTCTCCACACCTTCTTGACTTCTCAAGATCTCTATTATCCTAGCTAACTCAAATGTATTTGCGGCCTCGACTCTCATGAGGAAATCGAATTCTCCAGTCACGTAGAACACCTCTTTAACCTTATCACTGGCTGAGAAAGTCTTCTTAAGTTCAGTAGTATTAGAGGGCCTGACACTAACGGCAATGAATGCCTCAAGCATATCGACCACTATCCGGATCTTCAATGGGCTTCTCTTAATAAATTATTCGGTTAACCTATTTTCCGGGATCTAGGCGCTTATTAGGCTATTGACGATTTACATGTCCGCAATAACAGCTTAAATAAGGTGAGTGGTCTAGGACTTAGGTGATCGCATGGCCCAACAGATAGTATTGACAGTCGATGAGGAATTGATAAAAGCAATAGATGCCCTCGTAATAGAGGGTAATTTTAAGAGTAGATCGGAAGCCATAAAGGCTGCCCTTTTGGGTTTTATTAGGAGTAAGAACGCCGAGAGGGTGAAATTCGCTTTCGAGGATTTCATCTCTCAATCTGTCTCTGATTTTAAGAAGTAATTGTGTAGCGATACCATCTATTAACACCTATTCTCCCGATCTCGATCGTAGGTCAATTGGGTCGCTCAATCAAGTTTTTAATGGGCTAGATCCCTGGAGCCTTATGGGAGTCAACCTAGAAGTTAAGGGGGAACTCGTATTCGAGAGTGAGGAAAAGTGCTCGGAGTTCTTCAACAAGCTCGGGATCGATCTAAGGAAAGAAGCAAAAGAATCTGAGAATTTGAGGATATTAGAGATAAGAAGGAAGGACGATAGATGCCACGTCAGATTTGAGGGGAAGGCGAACTGGCCCTCAAAGATATCACCACCTGATGAAGATCCTCTGGACTGGCTCGAATCTCAGGTGTTAGCGCTCTTATGGGATGTTGAAGATCTTAAGAGCTTAGAGGTATATAAAGCAAAAGATATTAAATTTGAGTTCTATACAGAAGAAGAAATCGAAAAAAAGAGAGATGAGTATAACAAATGGTGGATGGAATCAGCGAGTAATATAACGAGCTTATTCTGAGCTTCAGAGAAAAGATCAAATAGATTTTATGGGGCTCTCGATGAACAGAGAGCCTCAGGATCGGGTTTTTACGACGTAGAATAACAGAGTGATCCTAGATATATCCATAAGAGCCTAGAAACTAGGAGTGAGACTTCCTTGAATCAATCTGGAGTGTTTTCGCGAAATAGCGTAAGTTACGAGTTTTTGGAGCGTATTAAACTATTAAGAAATCCATTGAATCCTCAAGGCACTGGCTTCCGAGCAATGAGTGGATCATAAGAATACCTAATCTTTTTAAATAAGTACATCGATCTTGGGCTAGGATGGTCGCGTTCGAGGAGAGAGTTAGAGATCCTATTACCGGGCTCCCAGTCGAGCTTTTCGCCTGGGAGGAGGTCGAGAAGGAACTCAGACCAGTTAAGATAAGATATGAGAGGAGAAAGGGGAAGGACGTCACGATAATAGAGAACTTACCGTTCTCAGATGAGAACATATGGAACTTCCTCAAGGAAACGAAGAGAACTCTGGCGTGCGGAGGAACATACAAGGACGGATATGTCCTTCTCCAAGGGGACCATAGGCATAAGGTCGCTAAATTGCTCATGGAGAAGTGGGGTATACCGAGTGATCAGATAGAAGTGGAGTGATGGTTCAGCAGGGCTCGTGGACGCTCATCGCGATCTCCTCTGGTATTCCTAGGTACTTAGTGAGCTCTCCGACCTCACCCTCATAGAGATCTCAAAGGCTCTAAGATCCCCTTGAAGCAAGTTGGGAGCCCTGTAACGTTACGTGACTCTTTAATCCTATCAGACCCTTAGCTCCGCTCTCCACTAAATTCGGATATAGCGTCCCATGGAGGAGGCGATCACACCATCTCTGAGATCTCAAGGGGTATTATCTCTAGCAAATTTCTCTCATTATATCCCTTCTATAGATCTAGCTATCAACTGGAAGTTGTATATCCTTAAGACCTGATCGGTATGATCCGGTATCCTGGGTTCTATAGAGGGTGGGCTGACATGTAAACGCTGCTAGGCCCCCGAAAGTACCGATCCAGATGACCTCTTGGCATTATTTCCTCTAAACTCACTCTTTATGGGGATCGCTTCTGAATGGACTACGAGATCCCTTATCCCTCTAGCTATTAGATGAGCGTACTGGCCACAGAAGTTAATGAGGAGCATCTATCACCCTGGTCCCGAGACCCTAGCTCTTATCCTAATAGAGCCCCCATAATATGAACCTGCAGGCTCTATGTCCCTTCCAACACCTTCTAAACCCTTTAGAGCGTCTTCTATCGTGAAAGCTATCCCTGTTTGCCTCAAGGATTTCTTAACTTCCCCTCTCTCGATCAGAAAAGCAGTTTCAGCCATCCCACTGAATTCACCCGTAGCTAGATTGGGAGTATCGCCTGTGTATAACACGAGTATACCCCTACTGACATCCATAAGTTCATCTTCACTCATCTCTAGTTTAGGAGCATGCAAAAGGACGTTATTAGCTGAGATAGAGGGAGCTCTCTTATAATCTCTAGAGGCATTTCCCGTGCTCTCCCTCCCGTCCCTCTTAGCAGCGTACCAATTGTATATGGGGCTTCTGAAGATACCATTATCGATCACAGCAGTCCTACTCTTAGGGATGCCTTCATCATCGAAACTGGAGCTTCCTATGAGCCAAGGGATCCTCCCATCATCGATCAAACTTACCTCCTCTCTAGCCACTTGAGTAGAGAGCCTGCCAGTCAAGAAGCTCCTCCCATACTGTAAATTCTCAGCATTAGCAGCTTCATCTATTATGAAGGGGATTATTCCAGGGAGGGATTTCGGCTTAAATATTACTGGAAGTTCCTCAACACCTATTTTCATGGAATCCAAGCTCCTTATAGCTATCTCTCCTGCCTCCCTTCCCAATCTCTCTGGGTCCAATGAATCGAGTTTCCTACCATCCGAGAAGTTGAATCCAGATCCTCTTCTATCTCCATCTTTCGCTGAGACCTCTAGGAATATGTGGTAGGATGTCCTGCTCTCCTTAACATCTACTCCCCTCGAGCTGAATATAGATACCTCGCTATAGATGAGATCGAACATACCGGATACGGAAACTACGCTAGGGGATATCTTCGCGGCCTCTATCGACTCCATGAAGAGAGATGAGGCATCCTCTACCTCAGCGTCCCTTATCTTGGGATCGAGGATGCAGTCCAGTGGCGCCACTTCATGAGGGTCGGGGAGGGAGTGGAAGTTAGGATCCTCAGGAGATGCTTTAGCGTTGATGAAAGCTCTCTTTCCAACGAAATGCCCGTCTAGAGGGTTAGTTGCGAAAGCTATCCCCAATTTCTTACCTATTACGGCTCTAACACCTAGTCCGGTTTCTCTAGTGCTGCTAGCAGTCTTCAATATCCCTTTCTCTACGCTCAATGATATCCTCCTCATGCTTATTTCGAATCCCTCTGCTTCCTCGGCTCCATTCCTTATCGCAGATCTCACAGCTTCCTCAACTAACATGAGCTCACCTCCCGCCGAATACGATGCCACTCACCATTATATGCGGGGAGCCCGTAGTCACGGGTACCCATTGATGCTTCTTTCCGCAACTCCCGGGATCATGCGAGAGTTCCTTGCCGATGGCCTCTACATTATGTAGAACCTCCAGAGTCATACCTGTGATTGCGACCTCTCTGAGCCTCTTTTTAAGCTCCCCTTTCTCTATGAGCCACCCTCCCTCAGCTTTGAACATGAACTGACCCTTAGCGGGATCAGTATATCCATAGAGGGACCCTATTGCGTAAATCCCCTCCTTAACCTCAGAGAGCATCTCCTCGAAGCTCCAGTCCCCTGCCTCTATGAAAGTATTGGACATCCTGACCTCAGGCGGGTTACTGAAATCCATAGATCTCGCATTCCCTGTTGGCTCGATCCCAAGCTTCTTAGATACCTCTAAATTCGTTAAATAGCCTGAGAGAACTCCCCCCTTCACTATGTACTTCTTCCTAGCCTCAGTCCCCTCATCATCGTATCTATAACTCCCATAGAGTCCCTCTATAGTGGGATCGTCTGATACGTTTATCGAGGGAGCACCGACCGATTTACCCATCATCCCCGCTAGTATGCTTTCATCGTTCAATACGGCATCTCCCTCAGCAGCATGACCGAATGCCTCGTGTATGAACACACCAGCTAACTTAGGATCTAAAATAGCTCTATGCTTCCCTGGGGGCGCTGGGACTGCTGATAGGGCTTCTACAGCTCTCTTCGCAGCTTTCTCCGCTACTTCAGTCCCCTCAATTATCTCAATTCCACCCAACCCTCCCTTAGATTCGAAAGCAGCTTCAGTAATCCCTGATTCATGAGCGAATATATAAGAGGAGATCCTGACCCTCGAGATCTTCTGCCTAGTATCCGTTCCCAGCGAATTTATGACTCTAGTCTCCTTTAGGGAATCTACTAAGTGAATATTAGTATTCTTCACACCTTTTATCGAGCTAGCGATCTTGTGTTGTTCCATCAAAATGCTTATTTTCCTCTCTAAGGGGACTTCCCATGCGGGTTCTCTCCCCAAAACTTCATAACCTCCCTTGAAGGATGGCCAATCGACCTCGAACTTTGAAGACCAATTAGAGGAAAGCTTAGCCATTTTAAAGGATTCTTTCAATGCTATATCGAGCTCCTCCTCAGATCCCGCGACACTGAAACCCCACCCTCCATTGTAGAGAGTCCTCACGCTTATCCTCAACTCATCCCCTGAGCTAAGTTCCCTTATAACTCCATCAACTACCCTTATTATCGTGCTTAGTGAACGTTCCTCCCTCAGTTCGATGAAGTCCGCTCCTAGCTCAAGTCCCGCGCTCAAAGCCCTCTCCAGATACATAAAAGTTTTAGGCAGCTCCAAGTTTTAATCTTGATGCTCTGCCCAGAGGGGTGCCATACCTGTTGTATAGAGACGGAGATGATATTAACGGAAAGCGATATCAGGAGGATAGAGTCACTGGGCTATAATAGGGAGGAATTCTCGGAGAAGAGGGATTTTTATAGGTTAAGAAACGTCCATGGAAGGTGCTACTTCCTCGAGGGAGGGAGGTGCAAGATCTATGAGGACAGACCCCTCGGCTGCAGGGCATATCCCGTCGTACTCAATATCTCAACTAATAATTGCGAATTAGATGATCTTTGCCCAGCAATCGGTACGATAAATGAGGAGGAATTCAGGGAGAAGTGCCTAATAGTCCTTAAAATAATAAGGGAGCTTGGAATAACGCTAGACTTCATGCAAACACTAAATCCACGGAGGCAAAGATCATAGGCGTCAATCAGATGGTGGACCCCTCGGATCTCAATGCACCTAATATCGAAGGTTCCTCATTTTTCGGTAGTAGACTTAACCTTAGATTTTATTTCCTCTAGAAGCTCTTCATCAGTCTTACCAGAGACATCAATACCTAAGCTCATAGCCAGTTCCCTAATACTACTTTTCTCCTCTACTTCACTGCTCTGAGGCTGAGAGGAGTCCTTTTGACCTTCCTCTACTGAACTAGCCGCTCTTTTGAACTCTCTTAGGGCTTCTCCCATAGCTTTCGCGAGCTCCGGTAATTTCCTAGGGCCGAAGAGGATCAACGCTATTAGCACTATCAACAAGATCTCCCAGACACCGATTCCCCCGAACTGCATTAGCTTGAGTGTAGCAGGAGCTACCATGGGATACCCTCATGGGCGGTGAGCTGTTATTGCATAAAAACTTTATGGTAACCTATGTTTATGTCTTATTATTATAATTCAATCTCATCACAGCGCTGAAACTGCGTAAAATTTCCCTTTGTAATATATCATTAGGAAATTTATATTACTTCTCTGTCCAACGTAAAGATTAGGGTTGGAGGTCTTTATTACAACACTTTTACCCGAAAAGTACGTAATTCACCCAGTGCTCTACGTTACAATACTTAAAATAATTTTATAATTCTCAGAAATTATAATAATGAATTACTGATAATAACGTTAAGAATAAAGTCAAATCCTCTCTGTTCAGTCAAAATATATTATCCAGACAAGTCAAATAATAACTGAGATTTATCTATTAATTCATTTATTACTCGAGTTAAATCTTATAAGATTTTTATGAGTGATTCATTAATCAAAATTCTTATAGACAGTTAGAAAAAGCTAGAGGTATTTATCTATCAATTTTTTAATAAATTTTAATATAGTACATAAAGAACATTTAATGCAGCGCGAGATCGATAATTTTCATATAAATGAGGGATAACCTATAAAAATAATAACTAAAAAATTCGTGCAGCTTGGAATAATTTCCAGAACGCACGTACCAGAAAGTTTTTATTTTATGCCAGTAACACCCCTTACCTCACCTTAAGAGGGCGGGGATCTTATGGAACCTCCAGAAGTTAATGACGTCTCAGGGAGGATCTTAATTAGTAGGAGGGATTTTTTAAAAGCATCAGCCCTATTCTCATCTCTAATAATGTTAGATTTCCCTAAAATTCAAAAATTAGCAGCAGAGACCCTCAAACAAGGTAAAGTGAACCTGATATGGTTTGAAGCTCAGGATTGTGCCGGAGATACTATTGCTCTAATCGAAGGAGATGCGCCCGACCTCGTTCAAGTCCTGGTGGGAGAAAACCCTGCGATCGGTCCAGGAAGGGTGAAGCTAGTCTACCATGAAACAATAATGCCGGAATGGGGTGAGGATGCCATAGAATATCTCAGGAAAGCGGAGAGAGGGGAGTTAGATCCTTACGTTTTAGTATTAGAGGGATCCTTCCCCGATGAGGACGTGGCCGCTAGGAACAATGGTTGGTGGTTCTCCCTCGGGGAGGAAGAAGGGAGGATCGTCACGGGAAATGAATGGGTAAGGAGATTGTTGAAGAGAGCAGTAGCAGTAGTGTGTGTTGGCACTTGTGCAGCATACGGGGGTATAGTCACCTCGCAGGTACTGGAGAGTGGGGGCTATGCTGCGGATGGGTGGAGCCCTACTGGGGCATTCGGCTTCTTCGATGATCCCGTTAAGGGGATAAAGGGAGCGATAAACAGATGGGAGGAAGCGAAACCATTCAAGAACTTCATTGAGGGGAAAGGGGGAGTGCAAGTATCGCCAACGGGAGAAGTAAGACCAGCTATCGCAATCCCAGGTTGCCCAGCTAATGGTAATGCGATACTCAGGGTACTCGGTCATTTGATACTCGCTGCTGACGGTATCCTCCCGCTCCCGAAGTTAGATTCTTATTGGAGGCCTCTCTACATATACGGGAATACTGTGCATGAGCAATGCCCTAGAGCTGGCTTTTATGCAGCAGGGGACTTCAGAGTTAATCCAGGGGACAATGATCCTAAGTGCTTGTTCCAAGTCGGTTGTAAGGGACCGGTGAGTAACTGCCCCTGGAACAAAGTCGGATGGATAGAGGGTATAGGAGGACCCACGAGGACCGGGGGTGTCTGCATTGGATGCACGATGCCAGGTTTTCCGGATAAATTCGAGCCCTTCTATAAACCTCTCCAAGCTCCAGCGCTCCCCGATCTAACGACGTTAGCAGCTACTGTAGCAGGAGCTGCTGTCGCTGGACTTGCAGCAGGTTATGCTGTGAGTGAATCGACTAAGAGGAAGAAGGAGTAGGGGGTGGTGTTATGCTCGAGAGGGAACTCTTCATAGATCCTATCACTAGAATAGAGGGCCATTTGGGGGTAAAAGCCATCGTGGATGAGAGCACGAAGAAGATCAAGGAAGCTTGGAGCTTCGGTGCGATGTTCAGAGGTTTCGAGGTATTCCTCAGAGGGAGGGAACCTCCAGATGCAGTACACTTAACCAGCAGGGTATGTGGTGTCTGTGCAACAGCTCACGCAAATGCTTCTGTGAAAGCCAATGATATGGCGCTTGGTGCAGTCCCCAAGCCGTTCGGAGTCCTCGTGAGGAACCTCGCTTGGGCAGCTCTCGATCACATATATGATAATCCCACTCACCTGAGCATATTAGCTGGTCCCGATTACAGCGGCCTCATCGTATCAAAACTGACTCCCTCAGTATATGATGAAGCGAAGAGGACTAAGGCAGAGCACTCAGATGTACACGGGTTCTCAAGTATCGGAGATATAATGGACGCTCTCAACCCTCTCCAAGGGAAGATATACATACTAGCATTACAGATGCAGAAGATCGCTAGGCAAATGGGAGTGCTATTCTACGGAAGCCATCCTCATCCTAGGACGCTCATCCCCGGAGGAATAGGTGCGACAGTCACGGAAGAAACGCTCATAGAGTACTCCTACAGGCTCACGAAATTGACAGCTTGGGCGAAGTTCATAGCTACAATATGGGAGGATCTCGCGAACTTCTACAACTCTATAGGCTATGAGAGGCAGGGAATAACTTATGAGAAACCTAATTTGATCAGCGTCGGTACCTATGAGGATCCAGAGGCTTACTCCTCATTGGGTGAGAGCTTCGAGGAGATATACAAGAACATAGATGAGGCAGGCAGGAAGAGGTACATGAAACCCGGTTTGATACTGGATGGAGAGCTCGTCACTGATAAGTTGACTGATATGAATATAGGGACTATAGAGCTCGTGGACACATCTTTCTACGATGAGTGGGATGGTCTGCTCGTGGATAAAGATCCCGCAGGTAACCCGATAGTTTGGGGGATATCTGAATTGATGAAATATCACCCCTGGAATAAGACAACTATCCCTCATCCGCAAGCTCAAGATTGGCGCTCTAAGTACAGCTGGAACGCGATAGTGAGGTTCGTTTGGAAGGGCAAGATTTACCCGATAGAAGCAGGACCCATAGCTAGGATGTGGGCTCACGCTATGCAAAATGGAGGGAAGGTGAAGATAGAGCTCCCCCAGACGAATATGGTCCTAGAGATGCCCCAAGGTACGTGGGATAAGATGACCTTAGAATGGAACATACCTAAGGTCAGGGCCTCGACGACTATAGAGAGGATGAGAGCTAGGGCATTCAATTTCGCGCTTCATGTAGAAGCCGCTTGGAAAAACTTGCTAGATGCTTTAGAGCATGCGAAATCTGGTAGCTTGGAGACCTCCAGGCCTTGGAAGAAACCGACATTCTCCATGGGATTCGGGTTCGATGAGGCACCCAGAGGGGCTGTGAGGCATTGGATGGTCGTAGAGAATTATAAGATAAAGAATTACCAAATACATGCGCCTACCACTCCAAATCTATCTCCGAAGGATAGATGGGGATACAGAGGGCCTTATGAAGCATCAGTCCTAGGAGTGGAAATAACTGAAGAGCTTCCGCCCGATCAGTGGAGCGGTCTCGACATAGTGAGAGCGATAAGGAGCTTCGATCCATGTATCGCATGTGCTGTGCATATGTTCGTAGGCAACAGGAGAATTGAGAAGCTCTTCACACCATTAGCGACTATTTGAGGGGGATCGGAATGGGGATCTATGAGTTCTCAGTGTATAACATGATGCTACCAACAATATTCATTTTCGTATTAGGGATGACTTACAGATTATCTAAATATCTCTTCCTCTTCAAGAGGACCCCTCAACCCATTTGGAGGAAGACTTCATTGTTGCATAAAGTTCTAGCCCTGGTAAAAGCATTCATCTTCCCTATATGGGCATCTATTAAGAGGACTAAGATCACATTCGTCACGGGAATATTCCTCCTCCACTTCCTAGGGGTCATCCCGCTGCTCTTCCTCCTCTCACATCACATAGCATGGTGGTCTTACTACTTCCCACCTTACTCCCTACTCCAACCCCTAGCTATACCTACAAGTGCTACTAGCTCAGCTCTCACGGTGACATCCCCAGTGACACCTACTAGCACTATGCCTCAGAGTTTCGTGAACACGATATGGGGACCCCTGACAGTAGTATTGAACGGCGATGTACTAGCGATCATAGCGATAATAGGTACATCATTCAAACTCCTCGAAAAGTTCCCGAAGAAATTCAAGGAGGATCTCTCTAGGATAAGAATAGGGGATTTCACTGCTCTCATCCTCCTCCTAGCGATCTTAGTGAGCGGATACATGGCTACGCACCACTTACCCTCTAGCGATATCGATACCTACAAGACTGTCTTAGGCATCCACATACTCACGAGCGAAGTATTAGTCATGATATTGCCATTCACGAAGTTCTTCCACTTCGTCTTCAGTTACTGGTACGGGAAGCTTCATGAGGCTTATGAGATGTGGAGGAGAGGACTATGAATGAGGAACTCAATTCTGCTGTTAATGAAACTCTCTCGGAATTAAATCCCGTTACATTACATTACTTCGAGTCCTGTGTGTCATGCGGCCTCTGCACGCCTCACTGCCCATACATAGTAGCTGGACCCGAATATGAGCCTGTGAACAAAGCTGAGGAGCTTAGGAAGGTATGGAGAAAGAGGTTAACAGCAGTAGGCTATGTCCTAGGATCTATAGTGAATGCAGGATATCCTAAGGATGAGGATGACCTTAAGAGGATGACTTACATGGCTTACAGGTGTGTCAATTGTGGTAATTGTTTAAACACATGCCCATTCGGTATCTACAGCGGGGAGTTGATAAAGATACTCAGGGGATTCTTGAGCACTCTAGGAAGGGCCCCCACGATCCTGAAACGCTTAAGCGATATTGAAAGTGGAGATATCTCCGAATCAGGAGTTACAATGGATCTATGGAATTCTATAATCGAGAAAGTGAGAGGAGGGATCGGTAAGGAGTTATCTTCAGATAGGGAGGGAGCTGAGGTCCTGTATTTACCGACAGTTCTAGAGGCTATATTGACTCCGGAAACCATAATCTCCACATCGAGGATTCTAGATACGCTTGGCATCGATTGGACGTTTCCATCGAAACCTCTGGGCTTTGAATTCGGTATAGGGTCTTTCATAGGTGATAGGGAATCAGAGAGGAAGACGTTAGAGAGGGTCCACTCTTACGTTAAGAGGATCGGGGCTAGGAAAGTGCTCTTATCACATGGAGGAACTACTTACGAGGAGATGAGATTTCATATGCCATCCTTAATCGGGGAGAAAGTGAATTATGAGATTATGCACGTAGCTGAGTATCTCTATGACCTCTATAGAGCTAGGAAGTTCGAGATAGAAGCTAGAGAAGTTAAGGTAGCATGGCACGATCCATGTAAATTGAGGAATAGTGGTGTCAAGAGAGAACCTAGGGAAATCCTCAAGGCCTCCTCTAAGGGATATAGGGAGTTGCCTAAGAGTCAAGGGGTTTTCAGCCGTTGTTGTGGAGGTGGATTCGGTATAGCGCTCTTGAGCGAGGATCTAAAAGAACTCAAAAGATTGATCGGCTTGAGTTCTGAGGTCGAAGGATGGGAAGCTGACTTCATAAGGGACCTCCTGAAGGATTATGAGATAGTCATGAGGGAGAAGTCCAAAGAGGTAATTCAAAGCGGGGCTGAAGTCGTCGTCACTGGATGTCCAACTTGTATCTTCAGTTTGAATAAGGGTTCAGAACTCACAGGAGGGGCCTTCAGAGCCGTTCATATATCGCATTATTTACTCGATAAGATTAAGGTATGAATCTTCTTCTTCTATTTTTAAGATGTCACTGAAGAAGATCGCTAGGCTCCTCGGGGCTCTCTACGGTGGGCTGAGTGAAATAGAGCGTGAAATAAAGGATTCAATAATATCTGCTATTGAACTTGAGAGATTAATATATTCTTTTCCCGCGAGTAATAAGGATATTAATGAAATTAAAAAGGAGTTAGCGATATCTCTGGGGGGAGAGGACCCCATTGAAGCGATTAGAAGTGCATTAGTGAAGCCCGGAAGGTACGTGAGGATGGGAGGGAAGAGGTGCGCTATCGTTATAGCGGGCTTCCCTCAACCTTCTGAGAGTGTTCTCGAGGGCATAAGGAAGCTGATAAGTGAAGTCAGAGGCGGTACCGTGGAATTATTCGACACAACTTACTATCCTTTAGCCTCTATAACGGAACTAGTAGAGTACGATCCAGACTTCATCATAATAATTTCACAAGCAGAAGAGGCTCCCACAGTGAAGAAATTAGAAGTTAAGAGAGATATCGAGAGATTGAAGGAATCTATATCTCTATCACTCCTGGGGGTTAATGACATCAATACGCTGACCGATGTAATAACTTCCTTATCTAAGAGCGAGGGGATATACGTGGTCAACACTTCGCCTCATGCTGGGGGGGAGGCTGAATTCCTGAGGATCTTGAGGGATCTCATAATAAAGTTAGGGTACTCATTTTAGGAGTTGGGAACAGGCTCTTAGGGGACGATGGTGTTGGTTCTTACTTCGCGGAAGCTCTCTCCTCTCTAAGTATTCCTGAGTGGATGAGGGTAGTGGACGGAGGGATCGGTGGAATAGAGCTCTTAGAGGAGATCGAGGATTCCGATATATTGTTCGTGATAGATTCCCTCACGCCTGGAGATGGAGAGCCGGGGGATGTGAAAGTTTACAGAGTCGATAGATCTAATGTGGATAGGGAAATCCTGTTGAAACATTTAATTAGCGTCGGGAGCCACGGAGTCACCGCGGAGGTGATAATTGCCGCAGCTGTTGCGATGGGAAAATTGCCAGAGACTTACATAATCGGCATAGTCCCCAGGTCGATTGACCTCAGGGAGGAGCTCAGTCCGGAGGTGAAGGTGGCGTTCCCGAAAGTGCTCGATTTAATAACCCGGATACTGCGAGATAAAAAACTAAACATAGACATAGATGTTGATAGCTTTTTGAAGAAGATGGACGAGTTGTGTTAATCTTAAATTGCTAGGTCTCCTCTACTTAGTCCGAGCGGGACCTCCAGAGAGGTTCTGAAGCTGACTTAGAGGATGGATATCGATAAGTAAAGGCAGTAATATAAATTTTTCAGATCAAATTCCCTCGTCCAACATACTTTCTAATGTTAAAGTTAGTATTGGGTAGATCTCCCTCGAAATGCCCCCGAGGAGGTCCTCATTCATCAAACTCCAACGAGCTCCACAGTCATCGCACTTCATGATATAGAAAACCCCTCCCTTCAGCTCAAGGGACTCGATTTTCTGCGAGCCGCAGAAGGGGCACTTGCCACCAGAGTACTCCCACTCCATTCCGCAAATCTCGCACTTCATGAAGACCTTATCTCCCGTCATGAAAGATGTCCTAGTATAGCTCCCGCATATAGGGCAGAATCCCCTATCCCATCCCTCGATCCCCTCAGAGAGCTCCTTCATTGCCATGAAGATAGGTTGTATCGTCTAGATTCCCAGGGCGCTTAGGAGGTCCTCGCTCACTCCAATGCTTATGGAAACTCCTCTCGCATAATTCATATCTCCCTTAAAGGAAAGAATAGCCAGAGTCTCTGGATCGAACAGGTTCTCATGAAGAGATCCTTTAACGACGTCCAATTCCTCCTTAAGGTCCTCTCTACGCGATGAGAGCCTCGATATTATCTCATCCATGAATCTCCTCCAGAGCTCGGGCTCCACCTTCGGAATGCCTATTACATCGAAGAGAGGATATCTTCTAACAATTAATTCCTTCAGATACGATTTCTCGATAATCTCATTCATTATCTCCAATTGGGCAGTCAATATATCAAGGAAGAGTAGGATAGAATCTGAGATCTCTGGATTTTCCCCTATGATCCTATCTGCACTTTCCCTTACTCTATCTATATCCATCCAAGTAGCCTCTTCGATTAACTAATAAACTTTCTCACATAGAACTTAGCATATCCTGGGGACTATGACACCAGAAGGGGATTCCAATATCCTCAGGCCGCCTACGGATGTCCTCATAACGACTATTCCACTATATCTTTCGCTTCCTCTCACTTCACCTATTATAGAAGCTTCCTCATAACCCAGCTCCTTAATCAAGCTTAATATGTCCTCAGCGGAATCTCCCTCAACTCCTAGGACAGCTCTACCCTCACAAGCTAAAGCTAGAGGATCTATGCCTAAGAGCTCAGTGAATGCTCTCACATCATCCCTCAATGGGATTTTCCTCTCCTCCACTAGTATGAAGAGCCCGGACTTCTGAGCCCACTCATTCAGCGTTTGAGCGAGCCCTCCCCTAGTCGGATCCTGAGCGGCATGAATTTTATCGCCATAAGTCTCTAATAGGGGTAGCATTAGCTTGCTTAAAGTACTCACATCACTCTCAAGCTTCCCCCCTACTGCTATACCTTCCTGAGCGGAGAGTATAGCTGCTCCATGCTCCCCTATCGTTCCAGTAACTATTACCTTATCTCCCGGCTTTATGCTGGAGTCGACTATGGGCCTCTTCGCTATCCCTATACCAGCAGTCGTTATAACGTATCTATCCAGCTGCCCCTTCGGCATGACTTTGAAATCCCCGCCTAATAACTTCACGCCCTCCTCCCTGAGGACTCCAATGAAACTATCCATTATCCTCCTCACATCTGAGATAGGGGAACCTTCCTCAACCACTATCGAATCTAAAATAGCCTTTGGCTCTCCCCCCATCATCAGAATGTCGTTTATCGTCCCGCAGGCAGCTAACTTGCCTAAATCACCTCCAGGAAAGAAAGGAGGGTTTACTGTATAAGCATCTATTGAGACCACTAAGTAGGTCCCGTCGGGCAAGGGGATGGCCGCACCATCATCTAGCTCCTTAAGGCCCACGCCTCCCTTTAATGACATCTCTTCATCGGAGAGAGCTGATAATATGAGAGATTTCAAGATCAGGCTGGTCTCCTTTCCTCCTGACCCGTGCGATAGTTTTATCGATCCTTCCATAAGATCACCTAATAGCTCAAGATCTCACTCAAAAGTCTCGATATCTCCATCGCTTCCTCCTCATTTATCTTAGCTATTATCATGCCCACGTGAACTATTACGTAATCTCCTGGAGCTACGTCCTCTAGGCTAGCATCGACCTCCCTAGTGACCCCACCGAAATCGACTATAGCGATATTCCCCCTCACTTCTAAGACTTTACCCGGTATACCTAGGCACATAAGCATCACCCAACGACCTTATCGAACAGAGATTCTATCCTCGATCTGAATTCCCCAGGGGATTCGAGAAGCTTCCCGCTCTTTATCTCTTCCTCAATCATAGGATCTATTGGTAAGCTCTCTAGAATCTTCAGGCCATATCTACTGAGGAAACCCTCATCTATATTCCCAAAGGGTCTGATCAATTCATTATCACACCTGAAATATGCTAAGTTCTCGACGAGCCCTAAGACCCTCACTCCCTCCCCTCGCAGTAGATCTATTAACCTCGCTACGACTGAGAGGGATAGTGACGATGGTGTTGTAACGATCAGAGCGCTCGCGTTCGTGGATTTAATTGCCCTGATACAGAAGAGCGTTTCATCACCAGTTCCGGGGGGCATGTCTATCACTAGATGGTCGAGCTCCCCCCAGTCTGTTATAGCTAAGAGCAATGATAGAGCTGATCTCTTGTCCTCTCCCCTTAAAGGTAAGGGATTTTCGCCTATCATGAAACCAAGGGACATTATCTTGACTCCATTTACGACGGGAGGTATGAGGCCCTTCTTTCCAGCCACGATTTCACCGTTAAAACTGAAGATCCTTGGGATGGAGGGGCCATGCACATCTAAATCGAGTAGCCCAGTTTTGAGACCTCTTTTAGCTGAAATAAGCGCTATGGATGATGATACTATGCTCTTACCCACTCCTCCCTTTCCAGAGGCGACTAAGGTCACCTTACTAATTTTCCTGATCTTACTCCTCGTCCTCTCGAATAGAGGGTCCATTAAGCTCACCTCTCAATGACAATCCTCGATATTCTTATCCCTTTCCCGCTCTCGATCTCGAAGTCCCTACTGCCACAATTGGGGCATCTCATGAGAGCTTGGGCGAGCTCTGGGATGAAGTGTATCGGGCTCTCCCTCTCTCCAGTGGGATCCTCCCTTATGCCAAGCTCTCCACTCAATAAGGAATGAGCTTGTTCGAAATCCCACCTGTACCCGCAGGAGTTACATCTAAAGGAAGCTTTCTCCTCTGAAAATGTGAATTTTGTATCCTTCATTGGGGTCTCCCTAGACAACTCCTCCAGAGCGAACCTCAGGATATCGAGCTCTAGTTCCATCATCTCACCATAGAGAATTTCAACTTCAGAAATGCTTTTCATACCCTCTTGTTCCATTAAAGAAGTCAAAGCCTCTAATATAGCTTCGGCCAGGGACCATTCGTGCATTATCCTCACTCAATTGATGGAGATTTCCTCAAATATAATCATTAACGCCCCTCGGGAAATTCAGCTGGATCTTTGATCCTTGATCCCTTTGGAATTGTAGAGCCTAAGAAGAGTTCCCCGAAACGTAATTGAACTCTAATAAAATTCAAATCCCAACTCAAACCTCGATAATTATTTAAGTCTCTCTAGAACTAGTATTAGCGGCGAGCTGATGCTAAAAGATCGTGTCGCATTGGACATCAGGGTCTCTGGGATCGTCCAAGGGGTAGGGTTCAGGCCCTTCGTACATAGGCTAGCTTCAAGGTATCAACTCGCTGGTTATGTGAGGAACATGGGAGGTAGTGAGGTAGAGATAAGAGTTGAAGGAAATTGCTTATCGATTTCCTCTTTTCTAAAGGCTCTATTGGACGAAAAACCACCTCCAGCCAGGCTCGAAGAAGTCCTGATAAAGTTCACTCAGGCAGATAACGTGGAGGGTTTCTCTATACTTCCAAGCGCTAAAGAGGCTGAGCTATATTCAATGATACCCCCCGATTTCAGTATATGTGATCATTGCTTAGCTGAGATTTACGATCCTAATGATAGGCATTATAGGTACGCTTTCAATAGTTGTGCTTGGTGCGGTCCCAGGTTCTCCATAATGAGGGACGTGCCCTATGATAGGGAGAAGACATCGATGCTAGAGTTCAAGTTATGTGAAGATTGCGAGAGGGAGTATAAGGATAGAGAGGATCTGAGGAGGTTCCATGCTCAGGGGATATCCTGCCCGAAATGCGGGCCCAAACTGTGGATGGAGGACAGCGATGGGGAGAAGATACATTCAGAGGATCCGGTAAGAGATGCAGCTAGACTCTTAGATGAGGGGAAGATCCTCGCGATAAGAGGTTTGGGGGGTTACCATATAGCTTGTCTCGCTACAGATGATGAAGTAGTTAGGAAGCTCAGGGAGAGGAAGAGAAGACCATCGAAGCCCTTCGCCCTCATGGCTCTAAGCGTTGAAGTAGTTGAGAGATATGCAGTAGTCAATGAGACAGCTAGAGACCTATTAACGAGTCCTGAGAGACCTATAGTACTCATGCCTGCGAAGGGAGGCATTTCAGAGCTAGTTGCCCCGGGACTCGATCTGATAGGGATAATGCTGCCATATACAGCTCTTCATCACATGCTCCTCAAGGAAGTGAGAGATCAGATACTGATAATGACGAGCGGTAATGAGCACAACAAACCGATGTGCACGAGTGTCGAATGCGCTAGGGAGAGGCTATCTCCGATAGTCGATTACTTCTTGCATCATAATAGGGAGATAGTCAATAGAGTCGATGACAGCGTCATCAGGTTCACTGGAAATAGAGCAACTATGTTGAGGAGGGGCAGGGGATACGCCCCTATGTGGATAAGGCTACCTTCGACTCTGAATAAGCCCGTCATAGCCTTCGGTGCTGAACTTCAGAATGCTGGAGCAGTTGCCTTCAGGGATAAAGCTGTTCTGACACAATTCATAGGGGATACAGATGAACTAGAGAATTTAGAGTTCTTGGATAGGATGCTCAAGTTCTTCTCAAATGTGTATAGGATAGAGCCGTCCGAGGCGGTGATAGTCGCGGATATGCACAAAGGCTACTCCTCTAGGAGATTAGCTGAGGCATGGGCTGAGGCTCATGGGAGCTCACTCATAGAAGTTCAACATCACCACGCCCATATATGCTCAGTGATGGTGGAGGAGAGGGTGGAGCCCTCGAGGAAAGTGCTAGGGATAGCGATCGATGGGCTCGGGATGGGAGATGATGGGACGCTCTGGGGCGGGGAGGTGATGATCTCGAGCTTCTCGGATTACGAGAGAGTGGGGCACTTGAGGCCCCAGCCGATGCCTGGTGGTGATAGAGCTACTATTTACCCCGTGAGGATGCTCATAGGGATCTTAAGTACGTTCATGAGCGATGATGAGATCTTAGATCTATTGAGGAGGAGAGATCTGTTGAAGGGGCTCCCCAAGGGAGAGGGGGAAGCTAGGATCTCTTTAACGCAAGCTAGAGGTAAATGTCCCATGATCTCAAGTGTGGGCAGGGTCTTGGATGCGATAAGCTCTTTGCTAGGAATATGCCTCGAGAGGACTTACGAGGGGGAGCCAGCTATGAAGCTAGAGGCAGCTGCGAAAGGTAGCTTGTTGAGAATGGAACCACCTGAGATAAGGGGAAGCGTAATAGATACGAGTGAGTTCATTGAGAGGTTGCTGGGAGCTGAGGGAAGGAAGGAAGATCTAGCTTATACCTCTATATACTTGCTGGGTTACTCCTTAGGTGAGCTCTCATCTAAATACTTAAGTCGGAGCGATTATGATGCTATCTTCGTATCGGGAGGCGCTGCCGTCAACTCGATCCTCATAAAGGGGATAGAGGATTCCCTTAAGGAATTCAAAGTCAAGGTTAAGTTGAATTCGATAGTCCCAGCTGGAGATGGGGGGATAGCTTTAGGGCAGGTCGCCTCTATGCTCTGGAGGGATCTCGATGAAATCACTAACTGATCTGAGGAGTGATGAGCTAGCTTCTAAGATCGTCTCTAAGATAAGAGAGATATCGAGAAGAGTTGGAAGCGTAAAGGTAATGAACTTCTGTGGGACTCATGAGTGGGCGATAACTCATTACGGTATAAGGTATCTCATGCCTGAGGAAATCGAGCTAGTCGCTGGGCCCGGCTGCCCTGTGTGCATAACACCAGCTTACTACGTGGATGCTGCAGTTAAACTAGCGAGAGAGGGAATCAGAGTGATGACGTTCGGAGATGCCTTCAGGCTCATGGGGACCAGAGCGAGAGGATTGCCGAGGAGTTTAGAGGAAGCGAAACAAGAGGGGGCAGAGGTTAAGATCGTTTATAGCGTCTTAGATGCAATAAATATAGCTAAAGACGGTAAAGAATCGATATTCTTCGGCTTAGGGTTCGAAACTACTGCTCCGGCGACTTTAGGTCCAATAAGCTCCGGGAAGTTGCCTGAAAACCTGAGCTTCATCATAGCCCATAGGCTGACGCCCCCGATAATGAGATACGTCCTAGAGAACTACCCGAGCTCACCGATAAGAGGGATAATAGCCCCGGGCCATGTCTCAACGATAACTGGAGCCGATGTCTGGAGATTCGTGGCTGAGGAATATAGGATCCCGATCGTGATCTCGGGCTTCGAGCCTATAGACGTTCTACTCTCGATACTCGAGATAATGAGGCAGATAGATAAGGGGGAGGCGAGGCTCTTCAATGAGTACTCTAGAGCAGTTAAGGGATCGGGGAACGAGAGGGCCCTAAAAATAATAGAGGAGACCAGTGATATAGTTGATGCCGCTTGGAGAGGTATAGGGTTCGTCCCTAAGAGTGGATTAGCACTTAAGGAAGAATACAAGGGGTATGATGCCTTCAGGAAATACGGGATCAGGGAGATCTCCAAGGAGGAATGGTATAATGATTCTCTACCTGGTTGCAAATGCACTGAAATAACTTTGGGGATCGCTAAGCCTACGGAATGCCCCTTGTTCATGAGGGCATGCAAACCGGAGAGCCCATATGGCCCCTGCATGGTCTCGGGGGAGGGAACTTGCCTCATATGGGCTAAATACGGTAGCGGTGAGTTTCTGAGCGATATAGTTAGTGATATTTTAGGTTAGTTCGAGTCCGAGGACGACGAGCTCCCCATCAAGTTATTACAAATTGATATCTTCAGTAATATTTTTAAGTTAACGGTATTACTGAGAGCGAGGGATGGTATCATGCATATCCCCGACGGCTTCCTGGATCCACTATTATCCCTCGCACTCTACGTCATATCACTAGCTATCGTCATCTACTCAGGTAGGAGGTACTTCAAGGAAGGAGGAGGGGTATACTACCTCTCTGTAATGGCCGCAGCGATTTTCGCGGCTCAAATGCTCAATTGGCCGATCCCTGGAGGTACATCCGCACATTTCGTCGGAGGTGCATTCGCATCTATGTTTCTAGGCCCATTCGGAGCTTGTTTAGCTATGTTCATGAACTTAGTCGTTCAGTGCCTCTTGATGGGCGACGGTGGGATCACGGCTCTAGGAGCTAACACATTCAACATGGCAGTAGTAGATGTCTTCGCCGGTTACGCGATATATAAAGTCAGTTTGAAGTATCTAGGGGAGAATAGGAAGTTCTTAGCCGCTTTTCTGGGAGGTTGGATAGGGATAACGCTAGCAGCGATAACTTGCGGTTTAGAACTAGGTCTATCCCCCAGCTTCGGTTATCCCTTGAGCATCACAGTCCTTGTGATGGGGATATGGCACTTAACCCTAGGCGTAATTGAGGGCATAGCCACTGGCCTCTTAGTGAGCTACCTCTCAGCCAGGGGGTTGATAAGATGAGGAAGAGTTACATCGCGATAATTATCCTTGTGCTCATAAGCCCACTCTTCGGTGTGATAGGAGCTAATATCGTCGGTTATAAGGAGCCCCTGGACTTGGCAGCTGAGATGATAGGAATTGAGGAATCTGAGCCCCTATGGAGTGGAATATTCCCAGATTACACAGTTCCAGGGCTACCAGATGAGCTAGGTTACATCGTAGCTGGATTCGTCGGCGTCTTCCTCCTCCTGCTCCCCGCTTTGATCAAGAGGGGGGAAGTTGAGGGAAATAGATAAAGCCTTCAATGGTCTCATCAGGGCTTTCTCCGATTGGTTATTATCGATGGAAAGTTCAACAGGTAGGTTGAATGCTAATCCAGTTCTCTCCTTCCTCCTATGCCTTTTTTCGGTTTCAATCTCCGCATTCTCAGTCAAGCACACCCAATTAATCCTCTCATTTCTTTTAACATCGATTTTACTCTCTTCCTTATGCGGCTTCAAGGATCTGGTGAGATCGCTGTGGATATCCTCGCTCTGGTTCCTTTTCTCCATGATAATAATGATCCCTAGAGCTTTGGGATCAGTAGAAGCGATTATCGGGGCTTTAATAGTGCCCTTAAGGGTAGCTACTTCCATAATGGTCCTCAGTTTCTTAATACGACTTCTAGGTATCAAGAGGATGATAGCCGGTATCAGTAAGTTGACTGGACCGATTTTAGGTGGGGATCTCGGGTTAGCGTTCGGGATAATGATGATCTATATAGGGAGGTACTTGAGGTCATTGAGCAGACTGATCTTAGCTAAGGCATCTAGGATCATAGGGGGGAGTGTGTATGACACGCTTTCAATTGCAGTATCCGAGCTCTTCTTCAGAGGGCCCAATGATGCCTTTAAGGCATCTCTCGTCATAGAAGCGAGATCGCTAAATCTTGGTATGAGGAATAGCTTTAGAGATACCTTGATTCTAGTGGCGATAGCCTTTTCTTACTTAGTCCCCGTCTTCCTGGGTGCTTAAATGAAGTTATGCGCTAATAACGTGAGTTATTCATATCCAGATGGGACTAAAGCTATAGAAGGCGTTAACCTTTGCATTTCCTCAGGTGAAATAGTTTGCCTCCTCGGGCCCAATGGATCGGGGAAAAGCACGCTCCTCTTACTACTAGCAGGTCTCATTAAGCCTACTTCAGGATTTATAACGCTTGATGGGGAGAACTTAGGGAAGGATTACAGGAGGATATGCGGTATCCTCTTCCAAAATCCATCGGATCAGTTAATCGCTCCGACTGTGGGTGAGGATGTCTCCTTAGGGCCGAAGCAACTCAGATTGGGACCTCAGGAGATAGAGAGGAGGGTCAAGGAAGCATTAGAAACACTTGAGCTCTTAGGTTTCGAGGAAAGATCACCCTTCAGGCTTAGTGGAGGCGAAATCGCTAGGGTCGCACTTGCAGGCCTCATAGCTCTGGACCCCGAGATATACTTACTGGATGAACCTTCCTCATCCCTGGACCTGAAGGGCATGGAAGCCCTGAGGGAGGTACTGAGGGAGCTCAAGAGAAGGGGAAAAATAGTGGTAATAGCCACTCAGGACTCTGATCTTGTCTCGGAAGTCGCGGATAAGGTATATATATTTAATAAGGGGAAGCTAATCTTGGGAGGGAGTATAGACGTCTTATATGAGGCTCCGCTAGAGGAAATAGGTGTGAGAGCCCCTACGACAGTGAAGATATGCAAGGAGATATCTCAGTTCCTCGATGAATGCCCTCTAAGGCTCGAAGATCTGATAAATACCATCAAGGGAGCGCTCTCATCCTCTAGGAATCAGGAAAGATTTAAGGACTTCAGCTGTACCGAGAGCTTGAAGCTCCTTGAAGAGCTCCCTGATCCTGGAGAGAGGTCCTAAGACCATTACGACCTCCATGCACCTCTCCTCGTCGATGTGTACATGCGATGTCGATCTCACCAGATCTAAGTATTTATGCTGGACTTCCGTGATGTCGCTCTCCTTATGATGATCGTAAACCATTATTATCGTACCGGCAACTTCCTTCTCCACATCTGAGAGGACCCAGTACCTCTCAGCGATATAGAGAGTTATGGCTTCAGATATCGCTTTAGATCTGCTCTTTAAATTCAGATGAGAGAGGAGATCATCTAAATCGCTCAAGAGTTCCCTCGGTACAGATATAGCTGTTCTAGATACTCTACCCATAGGCATCTCTACATCATCTACACTAAATGAAAAATAATATTAGCTGGGCATGATACCACTCACCGCCCGCGATGTCCTCTCGAGATCATACTATCAATTTTATTTCTAAAAGATCATCGATATATAAAATGCGAGTATTTCAAATGTTAGTAAAAGATTGATATGAGAGCTCTGATGGAAGTTATTGATTGCACAACCCACTTCACGGTCAAATATATAATTCAACTTCGGATCGCGATAAATATTTAACGTAATTAATCGGGAATTCACCGTCATCACATTTAAAATATTCCGTTGACTAATAAGCGGGTGATACCATGGCCTTCGTGAAGAGGAAGAGGGAGTTACCCCTGAGGGTAGAGGACGTGATGACGACACCCGCGATCACCATCAAGATGGATGCTGCTGTTGAAGAAGCTGCTAAAATAATGGACGAAAAGAGGATAAGTAGTATATTAGTGGTTGATAATAATGGAAAACTCGTTGGAATATTCACTGATAGGGATCTAAGGTTCGCAGCTGCTAATGGTAAGATAGGGAAGGGGATCCCGATCCACATGCTGATGACAGAGAACCCGATAACGATAGCTCCAAATGAACCAATCACAGAGGCCCTCAGGAAAATGAGGGATGCTGATGTGAAACATTTACCGGTCGTCGATAAGGAGAATAAACCAGTTGGTGTGATCGCTGTGAGAGATGTCCTAGATGCCGTCATGATGCTGATGCAACTCATGACGGGTCAAGCTTAATCCTTTTTCTTTTCGACGCATTGAAGCCTCAAGATCGTCAACGAAATTTTAGCGCAATATACAATTTCCGGTGAAGTATGACCTCAGATTGCTATTCATTTTTGGGAGGACGCACCCTTTCAGGGAACATATCCTCAACTTCCCCGCTCACGGGGTTCCATACTTTGAGCTCCACTCCCTTCCTCTCCTTAGGTTCGAGGAGCAAGCTCCTTCCCTCAGTCTTCGTCTTCACTAAGAAGAACTCCTGAACACTCCCATCATCATGTAATAGAACGAGCTTATATTTATCTTCCGTTCTCTCTTTCGTCACTGGATCTCTGTACTCAATGAGAGCGAACCTCCCTCTAGATACCAAGGTCCTTAATTCCCTCCTCCCCCTCTTACTTATCGTGATGGCATCATCCAATGACATAAAGAATTATCCCTTTGAAGTTAATTAAACTTTAATAATCCACACCGACCCTGAATCCACCCTCTTCCTTCGAGATGACCATTCTCAAGCTATCTCCAACTGTAGGCCTACCTATCCTGTCGTACTCCTCCTCATTCAGTACTATAGTAACCGTGGGCATCGATGGTTGAGCTATTGGGATCGGCAGCCTCATGTACTTCTCCATCGCTCTCATCACTTGGAACATCATCGCTTCCTCCTCACTTTCGGGAGGGGGGATCTCCTCTATACCACTCGGCCTGCTCAATGAGAGCACTATACCCGATTGCGTCTTCCTAACTTCAGTCACCTCTAAGCTGAGTGTCAACATCCTGATCCCCCTAGCGATACTCTCGCCAATATTAAGCTTAACTTTCCAATTTGTTCCCCAATGGGGGAGGTTGTAAAAGCCTTCTCTTAATTCCTTCCTCAATTAAAGCCCCTATCAATCCCTCTAGATCTTTAAACCCTCCTTCGAAGTCTCCTCTCTCTACATATACGCCTATTATAGGTTGCGAAAGCCTCCCGAGGAGTTGCTTAGCTTCAGGAGGGCTGCTAGCAGTTATCACTTTCAATATCCTATCTTCCCTACCTAACATATCCTCAAACCCGAAGAAAACTATTACATCGGGTTCGATCGGGGAGAGGGAGGATATCGTTTTTACGATATCATCGAGTCCTTTCAGCGGGAAGTTCGATGAAATAAGAACTCTATCGATGGAACATGCTATCCTAAGGCTAGAACCAGCTTCTGCTAAATCTCCGAGTTCATTTGGTACTCCAATCCTCCTAGTCTGCTTCACAGCAGCTACTCTATAGCTCCTGTTCGTGAAAGTCCTGATTAGGGGCTTTATGAGGACTTCCTTCCTGCTCCCCATCACCCCTATCAGTAGCAAGAGATCACCCCGGCCACCTCTCAGCGGCTATGAATCTCGCTAGTGCCATTAATGTGCCATGCGTATATAGATCGACTCTCTTGACTGCTCCTCTCGTGAAGAATCCAATGGCTCCTTCCTCCCTCTTTATGTTCTCATTTCCGCTTAATCTAGCCATTAGATCTCCCAACTCCCTTCCTCTGAGCATCTCGGGGAGGAAGGCTTTAGGGCATTCGAACCACCCGCTCATGCCAGTGCTGTGAGCACCGTCCTTCCTCTCGATCCAGACGAAACCCGCGCAGTAATATCTGCCGAAGAGATGAAATATGCCTCCCTCAATCCCGACGCCGAAATCAGCATTCAAGGCCCTTAGAGCATTTCTAGCTCTGTTCTTCGCTCCCTCCATCGCATTAGGACCAAAGGGTTCCTTTGAAACGCCACTCTCGACATCTACTCCCCTGACATCTACCTCCCAGAACAGAGAGAAGGCCCTCCTCACAGCCTCTATCTTCACTGGGTTGGTTGAGCCTACTGCCACTATCATCGGGTATCGATGAGTATGATTTTTATTGACTTATCGCGCAGTGGGGAGGTGTTGATTTGTCATCCGATCCGATGGACGAGATAGAGGGTTACCTCTCCGAGATGGGGGTCAAGTATCAGAGGGGTGAGGGCTACTTCGCCTCCCTCTGGAAGATAGGTGAGGGCAGCTATATGGTAGCTGTACTCGTGGGCGAGGATTGGGTAACTATAACGGCAAACATAGTTGATAGAGAGAGGTTGAGAGATGATACTGAGTTCTACAAAGCACTCCTCAATGTCCACTATGCCTTAGCGGAGGTCAGGTACCACTTAGATGACGAAGGTAACTTAGGGGCGAGTACTACGATACCCATCAGCGGGCTAAATAAAGAGTCATTCTCCTCTAGATTCGACTCAGTCCTATTTGCTATAGATTACTTCCTGAACTCGATAGCCCCTAGGTTTGGGATAGAAGTAGTTTGAAGTCATCTCTCCTCTATGAACTCATCTACAGCTGTGCCAAAGTGCCTGGCTTTCCTCTCAGATACGTAAACTAAGACTCTATCTCCAGGTTTGAGATCAGTCACAGCCACTGTTGAACCATCAGGCGTGACTAGAGGTATGGTCTCAGCTAACTGAAGGATGACCCATCCCTCCTCCCCATCGCTACTCGCCCTCACTAAGACCATGGGTCTTCTCTCAACTTTAGCTCTGCCCACGCTGACTGCCCTCCTCCTACCATCGATCGAGACAGCCAGGACCTCGCTCCCGGCTCTTACTTCTGAGAGATAAAGTGTCTTCCCACCTGGAGCGAGCAGATAATTCGATACAGCCCCAGCATTCACTCTGAACTCTCTAGGGGATGTGAAAGGAGATTCTATGTTCTCACTGTGCACTAAGAAGAGGAAAGAAGCTGAGCCCCCTACTAACATCCCTTCTCCTTTGGATAGGATTGATGTAGTATCGACGCACACTCTATCCCCCATGCCAACTTGCTTAACCTCAGTAACTCTAGCTTCCCTCAGGTTAAGCGGGTTTACCTCTTCCGAGAGCCTCAAAGCTGCTTCAAGCTGTACGGGATCCTTTATAGGGATAACTACCCCCTTAACACCCACTTCGAGGACCCCCAAGAGGGATTTCGCTTCCTCCAAGCTATCAGCTATAGCATATATCCTCTCCCCACCCACTTCAGCTATTATGTTCTCCAGGGGTATTATCTTCCAACTCTCGCTCTCTATTAAGAACTTTCTCTCGTTAGCTTCCCTCCTGAGGATCTCGATATCCTCGGGCCCCCTTATCTTGAGGAGAGTGAGTCCTCCTTCAGAGGGCCACTCGCTCACCTCTACTATGAGAGAAGGATCTAAGTAATCCATCAGCCTTTCCTTAACACTTTGATCTATGGCAGCGACTTTAAGCCCCATCTTAATGGCTTTCTCAATGACGGAATTTGGCGATGAGTCCGCTAATATAATTAACTCCTTCGATCGCATACCATAGGGTGTAGTGAGTTCATTTTAAGCTGAGAGTACGGAGAGTTTTGCAATAGTGCCCAGTGAGATGCGTACAGAGGCGATGTTTAAATATATTAAGGGATCCCATTTAACCTTTATATTTTTCTCATGATCAAGGACGCTTTTGTTTGATGATATATAACTTAATCGCTCCTAATGATAAAAATATTTGAAAAATAGCTTGTTGAGAGTATAATAAGTTTCCCTGAGGAGGTTACATAATCATTAGGCCGGGTTTTGATCTTAGGTAAAGCTATAGATGATCAGAAGCTTTAAATTCCTAAATAGTGAGAATTAGTGATGACTCAAGTACTTACAAAGGAAGAGAAGGAAAAGATACTTAGAACACTAGAGGAGGATAAGGAGTTCAGATACGCTATCGCAGGGCTAATAGGGATGAGAGAGATATTGGAAAGGCTTGATAAAATCGAGGAGGGTCAGCAGAAGCTCTGGGAGGGTCAGCAAGAGCTCTGGAAAGAGGTCAAAGGGTTGAGGAAGAACTTCGAGCAACTAGGTAGGGCCGTCGGCATGACGTTGGAGTATTACACCGCTGCTTTCCTTGAGGAATATCTGAGCGAAAGGGGGTATGAGGGAGTGAGAATAGAGGTAGGAATTAAGCTGAGGCACATGGGCAAGACCGTTGAGGTAGATCTCTTCTGCGAGAACCCCCTCCTCGTGGGAGAGGTCACGACTGGAGTAACTTCTTTAGAGGATGCTAAGAGAGAGCTTGATAAACTACTGGAGAGGGTAGATTTCGTTAAGAAAATATATGAAAAAGATGTAACTATAAAAATCTTAGCTATAGCTAATGTGGGGGCGGAAGCAGCTGATTTCCTGAGGGAGATGGCCGGGAAACACGGAATAATTGTTATAGTCGGAAGGGAGATGAAGGAAATCATTCCTGAGCGTTAAATTTACAGAGTTATCCTCATGAAGTCTTCATGTCTTAGGAGCAGAGGCTTCGAAGATATTGGATTGAAGCGAGGGAGAATATTTACTACGCAGCTAATATAAAACTAAACATGAAGCATATTTCCACATTTAAGGATATCAAGATAATACTCGATAGAATCTAAACTCTAGCATTGCTTATAGAGGGGTATTTGAGTTAATTTTCACACGATTTTTATCAGAGCTCTCTTCTCCCCAACTTCAGGCCCTCGATGAAAATGTCTGGAAAGTTCTGCTTTCCGGTAAGGTTTACGTGCCTCGCTACCCTCAAGACATCCTCAGCTAACTCATAAGCCCTCTTACTCATCATCATAGATTTGGCTCCAGTGAGGGCGGAGTTGCCGATGGATATGAAGTTATCCTCAGATACCGGGGGTATCAACCCTATCGTGAGGGCGTCCTCATACTTCAAATGGCTCCCGAAGGTCCCGGCTATGACTACTCTCTCCGGCTTAAGGGAAGCTTCATCCATCAAGATCCTCCAAGCTGAGTAAATCGCGCTCACTCCCTTCTGAACTTCCCTGATATCTCTCTGAGTTATCTCTATCTTAGGGTCATCTAAGAGAGAGATAGTGCCTTTGAATTCCCCCCTCATCTTCCCGCTCTCATCAATGAATCCTATTCTGAGCATCTCAGCTATCGCTGATATTAGCCCGGAGCCCGTGAGCCCTAAGGGCCTCTTCGAATACTTCAACTTCCACTTCCCATCCTCAAACCTAGCTTCTCTCACAGCTTCCTCTATCCCTCCAACTCCTCTAGCGTTCATCTCGAATGCTGAACCGGCTGGAGCTGTAGCGACGAGTACGGAATCACCCGCATCTAGAATCACCTCGCTATTGGTCCCGAGATCTATGAGTAAGTAGGGGACCTCTATCCCCAAGAGCCTAGTAGTTACTACATCGGCTAGGGCATCGGATCCAGCGAAGCCACCTATCGCAGGCGGAATTATAGCTTTAGCTTCAGGCAGCTCTATTCCTATCTCCAGAGCTGGGATTATTGACCAATCCTTGAGGGGAGGATCGAAGGGAGCTACTGAGAGGGATCTTATATCGAGACCCAGCAGTAGTGATTGCATGACTGAATTTCCGACTATTATTAGGGAGGATATCTCACCCCTGCGCCCTCCAGCTAGTTTGGATATGAGGGATTCGATCCCCTCTACAGCTAGGGGTCCTATCTCCTCCCCTCTAATTGCCCTCTCGATCCTAGTCATCAGATCGCTCCCCTTAGCGATCTGAGGGTTCCTGACGAATCCTTCAGCTATCACCTTCCCGCTACTAAGCTCCATCAGGGATCCGGCTATGTTAGTAGTCCCTAGGTCCACAGCGAGACCTAAGCCGTGGGCATTAGGCAGATGAGATGTATCTAGCTCTAGTTTGGGCATGACCCCTGAGACCGAGGCAATAGGGACGACCTCCGGTATCTCTATTATAACGTCACTCCATACTTTAGTCAGGCATGCTAATCTCATCCCCCTCTCTAGAGCTCCAGAGAGCACTTCCTCAATCTTCGGCTCCGATACCTCGCCCTCAATTATCCTAATGGCGCAACCACCGCAGAAACCAGCCCCACCGCATGGCAGAGGGAATCCGAGCTCTCTACTCAACGCTTCTCCAAGGTTCTCGCCTCCATCAACACTTATCTCTATAGCATGAGGGAGGATCTTGAGTCTGGGGGAGATGGGACCACCTCTAGGAGTTCCATCTCTCTGAATTAAAATTTCTAACGTTCGAGGTCGCCTATGCGGAGGGAACCCTTAACTATAATTTTTTAATTACTACGTGATACGCTTCCGTGTATGAGAACCTACGTCGGGAGGTCCCTAGGTACATTCCTTGAATTAATGATCTTCAGCGCGAACAAACTGCTCTGGATCAGTAGCCCGAGTTTATCCCCTAAATACGCTCAGAAACTCGTAGATCTAGCTAAAAAGGGGGTCGATATTAAGGTCATAACGAACGCCTATAAGAACGAGGAAGCTGCTAATATCATAAAGAACTCATTGAAACCGGAGAGGAACGCTAGAGGAGAGATAAAGAGTGATTGGGTGAGCCCTCCTTTGGACTACCTCATCCTCAAGAGGGACTCATCCATCCAAAAGGTGAAGATGTACATAATCGATGGGAAGCAAGCGATAATAGGGTCCTTGGGTCTGACTGAGCAAGAACTTTACAACAGCATAGAGCATGTAATTATCTTAGATGACCCTAGAGACGTGGAGAAATTGATGGATGACTTCATAGCTCTATGGAAACTTTATGTAGGGCTCGGGGATGATTTCATGGAGTGCACTAGGTCCTTCCCGAGTAAGTTCTTCGTGTCCAGGATCACTTAGGCATCGAATGATGAGGATACCTCAGCTATCAACTTGAGTTTCCTCAAGGAGATATCATAGGAGTTCTTCAAGCCCCTGAGACCGCCGAAACCACAATCAGCACTTACTAAGTCTACTCTAGATCCGAATCTCTCTAAGATCTCCCTCAGTAATGAGCTGACTTCCTCAATCGGCTCTACCTCTGGGTTCTTAGCGCTCACGACCCCTGGGGAAATTATCTTATCATATTCCTCTAACTTCTCCTTACTGAAGGACTTGAGGTTCTCCCTAGTATCGTGAAATTCATGGCTCAAGTACCTCGCGGGTACCCTCATCAATATCTCAGATAACAACGGGGGGATCCTCCCGCAGACATGCAGTCCCGCATTAGATTTAGCTCCACTCAATATCTCCTCATAGATATCGAGGAGTTCCCTCTCAGAGTAACCTAATATCTTCCTCCCGACTATGAGACCGAGTGCGGGTTCATCTATGAAGATGTAACCTATACCCCTCGAGGAGGCCCAGTTCACTATCTTCTCCACATAAGGGACGAAGAATGAGAAGATCGCACTCTTATTAGTTACCATAGAGTCCATGAAACTTTCCCCACCGACTTTACTCGCTAAAGTCAGGGGTCCAGTCACGGGGAGTCTCAAGCTTTTGGGGTCGGCTTTAGATCTCTCCAAGAAAGATTCTACTTCACTGAGATCTATGATCGGCTCACCTAGATACAAGACTTCATATCTGTCCTCTTTGACCTTCCTCAACTTTCCGCTAGATACGAGAGGATCCAAGTAAATCTCTGTGAAGCTCCTGAGCTGGGGTATAGGGGGCACTGAGATCCCGGAGCTCACAGTATCACGATAAGCCCTCAGCATATTATCCTGCGAGTGCTCGAGGGGATAGCTCCCCACGTGAGAGGATCTCATCATCTCACCGCAGTTTATCGTATCGATCGCACTAAAAGCTTAAGTTAGTTCCCATTTAAAACACTGGTGCTCAACTTAAACGCTGAGACCAAACTGACGTGCCTCCTAGGCCATCCTGTGAAGCATTCAGCTTCTCCAGTCATTCATAACTCCTCTTATAGGGAATTAGGTCTGAACGCAGTTTATCTAGCGTTCGATGTCCTCAGGATAGATGTAGCTATCGAGGGGTTGAGGGAGCTGGGTGCTGTAGGTTGCAATATAACTATACCGCACAAAGAGAGAGTGATAGAGTTCCTAGACTCCTTAGATGAGAGAGCTAGCTTAATAGGCGCTGTTAATGTCATAAAGTTCGGGGATGAACTCTTAGGGTTTAATACCGATGTAGATGGGGTCAAATACAGCTTAGAGCTCTTAGGGGTGAGGAATGGGGAGAGCGTCTTGATACTCGGAGCTGGGGGAGCTGCTAGAGCGGTCCTAACTTCCATCTCCGGGATGTTCTCCAAAGCTTACATATCATCGAGGGACATCGAGAGAGTCAAGAGATTAGAAGGTCTCTGCCTCAAGTTGGGGATAGAGTGCATCCCCCTACCTTGGGAGGCTAGGGAGCAGGCTTTGGATAGAGTTGAGCTCTTAGTCAATGCTACCCCCCTCGGGACTAAAGGAGAGGGGATGCCTATAGATGCAACTAAGCTCAGCGGTATCGCGGTACTAGATCTAGTTTACAACCCGCCTGAAACCGATCTAGTGAGGATAGCTAGGATGAAGGGATGCAGAGCTATTGGAGGGCTTAAGATGTTAATTAGGCAAGCATCAGTTTCTGAGAGGATATGGTTCGGGGTCGAGCCTGACGAGAGAGTGATGGAGGAAGCGGCTCTGAGGTTCTTGGGTGGTCTCAATGAGAGTAGCTAGGGTCAACGGTGCGATAACCGTAGTTAATGCGATAGCTTCGTGGAAGGGAGCTGCAATTGGAATAGAGATGAAAGTAGAAGCTAGAGCTCGCGCTTCTGATGATCTCTCAGTCAGTCCATACGATCCTTTGGTTATTGAAGCAGTTAAAGAGGCCTTAAACTTCGTGGGGGGTGAGGGAGCGAGTGTGGAAGTTGACTCGAATATACCAGCTGGATGGGGATTGAAAAGCAGTAGCGCGGTAGCTAATGCAGTAATTTTAGCTGTTGTTAGTGCTTATGATAGGAAGATAGGACTTATTGAGGCGACTAAACTCTCCGTAAGGGCTGCTAGGAGGGCTGGTGTCACTATAACGGGGGCTATGGATGACGCATCAGCTTCCATATTAGGAGGTCTGACGGTAACGGATAACTCCAAGGATCAATTGATAATGAGGATACCGCTCCCTGAGCTCGATGTAGCGATATTACTACCTTCTTGGGAATCATCGAGGCCTAAATCCACTGTAGATGCCTCTAGATTGAGGAGGTACTCTAAAATAACGGATTCTCTGATAGAACTCCTTCCCATTAGGATCTGGGAAGTCATGACGCTGAATGGCCTCTTATACAGCAGGGTCCTCGGTTACAGGGATGACTTAGCGCTTAAAGCTATTGAGCTCGGAGCTCTAGGGGCGGGCCTCTCGGGGACGGGGCCAGCTATAGCTGCAGTATGCTCAGACTGCAGCGATGTAATAGATTACTGGTCCGGATTCGGCACGGTCCTAAGGAGTAAAATAACGAACAATCCCGCGGAAATTTCCTAATATTCTTCACCCACTAAGACTCGGGAGGTCCCTCCAGTCGACTACTCTCACATTCCACCTCACGAAATCCGGCAGGAGGGAGAAGTAAGTCCTGTTCAGATATCTCTCATCAGCTAACAGGAATATGGCTTCATCTTCATGAGACCTTATAGCCCTACCGAGCGCTTGAGACGCTTTCCTGAGGGCGGGGACTACGTAAGAGAGGTATCTACCTCTCTTCCTCCCGTACATCCTCTCGTAATATTCGATCATGGTCCTCGTCTTCGTCGTCAACCTATCGAAAGGTATTCCGAGTAGCATTATGCCTTCGAGCTCCTCACCGGGGAAATCAGCTCCCTCAGCGAACCTCCCTCCAGCCGGAGCTATTAGAAGACCTTCCTTCCCCTCCTTAGGCAGATTCTTGAACTCCCTCAGGATCCTATTCGCCTCATCCCCGCTCATATTCCTATCCTCTGAGTAAGTGAGCTTCCCCGCTCCCTTAGCTAACTCAATTATACCGCTGATAACCTCCCCTTGGATCCTGTAGCTCGCTGTGAAGATAGCTAAGTTCCCAGGGATGCTTAGGAAACTCTCAACTACCTTTAGGTACCTCTTAAGCATCTCATCAGATAACTCCTCGCCTTTCGTGCTCACTCCCCTCACTACGACCGTGGAAACCCTCTCGGGATCGGCTATAGATGGGACGCTCATCCTCGAGAAATTATCGACCCCTACGACATCCGAGAAAGCATCTATCGGCTCGAGAGTTCCAGACATGAAGATAACTGATCTGAAATCCTTCCATATTGGTGAGAGGAATCCCCTGACTCTCATATCCCAAACTTCCAAGCTCGGCTCATCCTCAACTGAGTAAAGGTAAGCGACTCCCTCCTCTCCAGCTTTCTCAAGAGCTACTATTAGGAATTCGGCTACTGAATTCAGATGAGATCTCGGCTCCTTCCCCCTCTTGACATAATCTGAGTAAACGATATCAACTAGTTCATGGAACTTCTTCAGATCATCAGGCCCGAGATCCGTAGAAGAGAGCATCTCATCTAGATCGAATGTACCGTCCTCGCCTACAGCTACTTTAAGCATGAAATCCCTTAAGGATGCGAGCTTCTTCCTCAAGCCTAGGGAGTCCTTAGGATCATACCTCTCGTCCTCCTTTATAGCCCTTTCCAAGCTCGTCAGCGATATGGATTTACTGTTGAGCTCCATCGCAACCCTATCTATGTTATGTGCTTCATCAACTACTAAGAATGACTTCCTGAAGCTGACCTTATGTCTGATCGCCCAACCGAGTGGTGAGAGTATGTAATTGTAGCTTAAGGAGATGAGAGAGGCTTCCTCAAGTAACATCATCTGTAAGAAGTAAGGACAAACTTGAATACTTTCGGCTGCTTTTAATATCTCAGAGAATATCATCGGCCCATCTATTTGGAAATAATCTAATTTTTTAAGGTTCCTGAAGTAGGGACAGCTTTCCCTCTTCAGCCTGCATAAGTTACTCACTCCCTCGTAACTAGATATGTTCATCCTCCTAGCGAGTAAGCACATATCCTTCTTTCCCCTGAAGGAGAAACCAAATACTTCAAACTTCCTGTTTATCACTTTTAGCTCCTCTATAGGCCTATCCGTCTCATTTCCAGTTCTAACGGCCCATATTATCTTACCATCATTTAACTCGCTCAAGAGAGCTGAGAGGACCACTGGGGTCTTTCCAAATCCGGTAGGGGCATGTAAGCAGAAATTCTCCCCTCTCCTCACCGCATCTCTTATAGCCTCCATTACCTCCTCTTGATGCTCCCTGGGCCTGTACGGGAAGTGCTCCATTCCCTCTTAGCCCACAGTGAATAGATAAAACCTTAATAGCTTCAGAGCTTTTTAAGGGCTCACCTCAGTTGACTCATATGGGACCCGGGATAGGTGTAGTGGTCTCAGAACTCAACTCGAGGGTAACGGAGAAGATGCTGAATAGCTTACTGGATCAAGCTAGTCGACTTAAAGTAGATATAAAGAGAGTATGTAAGGTCTCAGGCCTATTGGATGCTCCATTAGTGGTTAAGGAGCTTTTGAAAATGGATGAGATCGATGCCGTCATAGTACTGGGATCTATAGTTAAGGAGACCTCATTAGAAGATTATATATTCAATCAAGTGATATCTAAGCTCATGGATCTATCCTTGTACTATGAGAAGCCCATCTCATTCGGTATATCTGGGCCAGGGATATATTGGAGCGAGGGTCTCTCTAGCTTAGGCGCTGAGGAGTACGCTAAGATGTCCCTAGGAGCTGTCCTGAATAACTTAAATGTATTGAGGGAGCTGAGGGGGAGATGAAGTTATTCCCCTTCGGAGCTCTTCTCAATGAGATATTAGTGATAGCGGATCTCCACTTAGGCTATGAGGATGCTCTCAGGGAGAGAGGAGTCGAGCTCCCCTATGAACAATACAGCTGGGTGAAGAGGGAAATAATGAGCTATATCGAGGAATATAACCCTGAGATCCTCGTCTTAAATGGTGATGTGAAGCATGAGTTCAGCGGAGCACTGAGTCAGGAGTGGAGAGAAGTGATAGATCTCTTGAGGACTCTGAAGGATCTAGTCAAGGTCGAGGTCGTGAGGGGAAATCATGATAACTTCCTAATCCCTATATTGAAGAAGGAAGGCGTAGAGATAAGTAATCCTTACTTGAAGGTCCAGGAGCTCCTCATAACTCATGGCCATTTGGATATCCCCATACCAGATGACGTTGAACTGATCGTGATGGGGCACGAGCATCCAGCTATAACGATGAGGGATGAGATAGGGGCGTCTCATAAGTTCAAGGTCTTCATGGAAGGAGAGTACATGGGATTTAAATTGCTCGTGATACCAGCTATCTCGCCGCTAGCACCTGGAACAGATTTGCTCAGCGTTAGCAGGAGGGACTTACTATCGCCGATCTTGAGGAAAGCTGATATAGATAATTTCAACATGAAAGTAGCTGATAAGGAGATAGGAGTCGAGGATCTCGGCCCCCTTCGTGCTGTAAGGAGGGCAGCTAGGTTGATCCCTGATCTCACTTAGTGAGACTTTTATTAAGCTGAGATGTCTTACTTCAGGAGCGATAATGAAGTGCGCAGTTTTCGATATAGATAACACGCTATTCGATGTTAGGAGGAGGTTCCATTTCGCTATTTCAAGTTTCAACGTCAACTCTCCAAGGGAACTGCCTTTCGATTTGCAGAGACAGTTCTGGATGAGGTTCCTCAATCCTGAATTATTCAGCCTCGATATCCCGATAAGCAGGAGTATAGAGATGATCATGGATGCTAAGAAAAGGGGGCTCAGGGTAGTACTGATAACGGGGAGGTATGAGAGTCTCAGGAGGGATACAGAGCTGCAATTGATGCAAGCTGGCATACCCTACGATGAGTTAATAATGAGGCCTGATGGCAACTTCCAGAGGGATAAGGAGCTGAAGCCATCCCTCCTCAAGGGTCTGAATTGCGAGGTAGTTGAATATCATGACGACGATCTAGAGACATTACTGGAGGTGAGGAAGATAGCCCCTAATTCATTATTATTCCTCCATAGACCCGATGGAAGCTTCGAAATAATCTGAGAAGTGGGCCCTGGAGAAATGATCCAGAGCTTCCTTCACGTATCCCTCTCTCAACAGACCATGAGGCGATTCCACTTCAAATATCCTCCTCGGAACCCTCAACTTGCTGGGATCGAACCCCATCATCTTCTTAAGCTCCAGCTTCTCCCTATAAATTCTCTTCCCTAGTTCCTTCAGCTCATCTTCACTCATCTCGATTCCGAGGGGCTCGAGAGCTCTCACCACAACGTTAGGCTTATATACCCCCCTGACGAAGAGGCAGAGGACGAGTGATGTGAGTACCTGCCTCCAAGACTCCTCATCAACTAGTTCATCGACTAGCCTCTTAGGATCAGGATAATCCTTCCCTAAGTACCTCTGATCCAGTGAGTAGCCAGCGTTATCCAGATGGCTATGCCTCAGACCTATTAGGTAGCCTATATACGCCCCCGGGCCTGTGTGATAACCCGGCATCTCATTCCCACCGAAAGTGAGCGAGAATTCCAGCCCACCGTAGCTTCTAGCAGCTTCCTCCGTTCCTCTCGCTAACTTCTCATAGAACTCATTAGGTTGCTCGACTATGAACTCTAGCATCTTCAAATAGACCTCCCAATTCCCCCAATCAGGCTCTATAATAGTCTCCTCCTTCCCGATGATCCCCCTCTTGAAAGCTTCAGTCGCCCAAGCTAATGCAACTCCAGAGCTTATCGCATCCAAGCCTAAGACATCCGTCTCCTCGATCAATCTCAAGAGACCGTCCATATCGCTCACCCCTAACATACTCCCGAGAGCATATATAGGTTCGTAATCATATCCTATATACCTCACAGTATAAAAATATTTTTCCTTTAGATGTCTCTCCCTTATGAAAGCTATATGTATACAAGCTATCGGGCAGTGGGCACAAGCTATCCTCCTAGCTAGGGACCTCTCAGCGAAACTCTCCCCACTTATGCTCTCAGCTCCCTCGAATCTAGCGGAGGATAAGTTCCTAGTCGGGAGTCCCCCTATCTCATTCAATGGTAAGACATTCTCAGCAGTCCCTAGATCATGATACTTCCTAGTAGCTTCGCTTCTCACACACTCCTCGAATATCTCCCTGTATACAGTTCTGTACTTCTTAATATCCTCGACTTTAACGCTACTCCTACCTCCTAAGACTATCGCTTTCAGTTTCTTCGACCCCCAGACAGCGCCCAGCCCAAGCCTCCCGAAATGCCTGTAAGTCTCCAATATCACTGAAGCATACCTCACCATCCTCTCTCCAGCCCTCCCTATCCTCATTATGCTCCTCAGACCGGGCCAGGGTTCTCTCTCCCTCAAAACCTTCCCTATCGTCAGGGAGCTCCTAACTCCCCAAAGGGAGCTCGCGTCCTTGAACTCAACTCTTCCATCATGTATCGATAGATAGATCGGGGTCCTGCTAGCTCCCTTGATCACGATAGCCCCGAAACCCGACATCCTCAATGAGATCGCCGCCCTACCTCCAGCGTGGGATTCGCCTAAGTTTCCAGTGAGAGGGGATTTGAACATCGCTACTAACTTAGATGCAGCTGGATATATCCCAAGTGAGGACTCCTATCGCCATCACGATGACGTTCCCCGGGGATAAGGGATCGACCTTAGGGTCTATTTCCTCCTTCAATAACTGGACAGCTACGCCAGTCCCGCCTAAATACTCAGAGAATAGATCCTCCCTCTTCCTCACGTAATGCTTCCTATTCGTCAGATCTACGTAAAGGACGTCCTCTAACATTCAACCACCCAACTTGATCACATCATAGGGGCAGAAATCGACGCATAAGCCACAATGAGTACATATCACTGGCTTATCATTCACCCCATCCCAGAAGATAGCTCCAAATGGGCAAGCTTTAACGCAGTATCCACAGCCTATACAGAGCCTGGGATCTAAGATGACACCTCCCCCCTCCCTAAACTTGAGGGCTGAGGTGGGGCAGATCTTCATGCATGAGGGGTCACTGCAAGCCCTACATACGATGACAGTGAAGCCCCTCTCGACGCCCCCAACGCTCCTCACTTGTATAGCTGAATAATTCAATCCAGCGTCTCCAAATCTCCTAGAGCAAGCGAACATACATGACATACAGCCGACGCATATATCAGGCTCTGCGACTTCCAACCTCAGGGGAGTCACCTACTCATCTAGGGGTCGCTCAATAAAGAATTTGTGCGGAGAAATAGTAAAAATTATAGTAATGGGGGAATAATTTCATAAATTTTTAAATTAAAAATTCCGAATGTTAATATATACTGGGTCGGGAGCCCCATCAGGGCCTCGAAGGTTTTATGCTACAAGTTAGATCGGCTCGAGAGAGGGGAAGAAATGCTCGCTAGAGCAGTTAAGGAATATAGCAAGGAAGAAGTACTTGAAGTGCTTCATCCAGTTGTAGCTGAGTGGTTTAATTCAAATTTTTCATCTCTCAGCCCCCCTCAGAGGTTAGCAATAGTACCGATAAGTGAAGGCAGAAACGTGCTCATCTCAAGTCCCACGGGCACTGGTAAAACTTTAACCGCATTCCTCTCGATAATAAGTGAAATTATAAGGATGGGGGAGATAGGAGAGCTTGAGGACTCAGTTTATGCGATCTACGTCTCCCCATTGAGGGCATTGAACAACGATATCTATAGGAACCTAGAGGTCCCGTTGAGGGAGATAAGGGAGAGAAACCCGGGGATCCCCGAGATAAGGCATTCAGTCAGGACGGGAGATACCTCATCATCTGAGAAATCCAAACAGTTGAGGAAGCCTCCTCATATATTGATAACTACTCCGGAGACTCTCTCAATAATATTAACGGCCCCTAAGTTCAGGGAGAAGTTGAAGAGCGTGAGATGGGTCATAGTAGATGAGATACATAGTTTAGTTGAGAACAAGAGGGGGAGCCACCTCTCACTCTCTTTAGAGAGGCTCAGGTACCTGACTGGGAGGGATTTCATTAGGATAGGGTTATCAGCAACGATAAACCCATTAGAGGAAGTGGCCCAATTCCTAGTCGGGTATGAGAATGGGAGGCCTAGGGATTGCGTTATAGTTGAGGCTAATTGGGCTAAAGCCCTAGATCTAGCTCTCCTCTCCCCAGTGGACGATTTAGTTAATACTCCCAGCGATCTAGTATCATCTAAGATGTATGAATTAATTTCTGAGCTCGTTAAGATGCATAGAACGACTCTCATCTTCACGAACACGAGAAGCGGGACTGAGAGAGTAGTCTTCCATCTCAAGAAGATCATGGAGCCTATTGAGATAGATGAAGCTATAGCCGCTCATCACAGCTCCCTATCAAGGCAGGTGAGAGGAGATGTAGAGGAGAGGCTCAAGAGAGGGGAGTTGAGAGCTATAGTGAGTTCAACTAGCCTCGAATTGGGGATAGATATAGGTTACATAGACTTAGTAGTGCAGATAGGGAGCCCGAAATCAGTGACTAGGGCTCTGCAGAGGGTAGGGAGAGCTGGCCATAAGCTGCATGAGGTCTCGAAGGGGAGGTTCATAGCGGTCGATAGAGATGATGCCGTGGAAGTAGCTGTCATGTTGAGGGAAGCTATGAGGGGGAGATTAGATAAGGTCCACATACCGATGAAGCCCTTGGATGTGTTAGCTCAACATATAGTGGGGATGGCTGTAGAGAGGAAGTGGGACGTTAGAGAGGCCTTCGACCTCGTTAGATCAGCTTATCCATTCAGAGATCTCAGTTGGGAGGAATTCGAGTCCGTGCTCAAGTACTTAGCTGGGGAGTATGTTCAGCTGGAGAGCAGGAAGGTCTACGGGAAGATATGGTATGATGCCGCTGAGGGGAAGTTCGGGAGGAGGGGTAGGTACATAAGGGTCATATACGCAGCTAACGTCGGCACGATACCTGATGAGGTCGATGCCAAAGTATACACGACTGATGGGAAGCTAGTCGGGAGCTTAGAGGAGGAGTTCTTGGAGAGGCTCCTCCCTGGTGATAGGTTCGTCTTAGGAGGGAGGGTATATGAGTTCGTCTCAGCTAGAGGGCTGAAAGTTAAGGTGAGGCCTGCATACGATCAGAAGCCGACAGTACCATCTTGGTTCTCAGAGATGCTTCCCCTGAGTTACGAGCTGGCTATTGAGATAGGGAAGTTCAGGGAGCTCTCATTCAGTATGTTGGAGAGGGGTGAGGATGAGGAGTTAATGAGGATTATAATGGAGATGTCTAATGCTAACGAGAATGCAGCTAGAGCTATATACACTTATTTGAAGCAGCAATATCTCTACTTGAAATCATTAGGCCTCAAAGTGGATGAAATGCCATCTAACAAAGTCATACTGATTGAGAGCTATGTAGATGACGCGGGTAGGACGCATCAAGTGACTCACTCTCTCTTCGGTAGGAGGGTGAATGACGCTCTCTCCAGAGCTCTAGCTTACCTAGCTGGAAGCAAGCTGAGGAGGAACCTCGGTATCTCCGTCATGGATACTGGTTTCTCAATTATATACCCGAGGGGGACTGAGCCAGTCGCTAGTATAGATGAGCTCACTGAGTACGACCTGAGGGAGCTCCTCGAGAGGGCTGTGGAGAAGACCGAGCTTCTGAGGAGGAGGTTCAGGCACGTAGCTGCGAGGGGCCTCATGATCTTGAGGAATTATAAGGGGTATGATATAAGCGTCAATAAGCAGCAGATAAGCGCTCAGAATCTCCTGAAGGTAGTTAGCGAGATAGAGGGATTTCCTCTCCTCAAGGAGGCCTATAGGGAGATAATGGAGGATTATATGGATATTAGGGGGGCTCAAGAAGTTCTAAACCGGATAAAGAGTGGTGAGATAAGGGTAGTGGATGTAGGAAAGCTCGATGTACCCACACCGTTCGCTCACGGTATAATACTCGAGGGTTTGAGCGATCTGATATTCATGGAGGATAAAATGAGCGCCCTCAGGAGGTTCCAGAAAGAAATTGAGAAGATTTTAAAGGGATAAAGATCAGATGATTTCGAAACTTATTGCTTCAACTGGACATGATTTAGCGGCTGTCTCAACACAATCTTTAAGCTCGTCACTTACCTCCCCGATCGAGATCTCATCGTTAGTCTCTGAGGAGAACTCCGGGACGATCCTGTTCTTCCCGTCCTCCAGGACGAAGACCTCGGAGCAGAGAGTTGGAGCTACACCGCAACCTATACAGAGGGACCTATCCACTCTAACCTTGATGGGCATACCCCACTACGAAGCAGATCTTAATAAAGTTAACGGCGTTATATACGTTTTTAATTTTGGGAACTGACTCGAATTAGAGAAGCATGCTCATATGCCAGAGGGATTGCCCAGATGCTTGCTCTCTCATAATAGAGGGGAATGAGCTAAAAGGAGATCCTAGACATCCCGTGACTCGGGGCTTCGCTTGTAAGAAGGCTAAGAACTTCATGAGGTATTATAGGGAGAGAAGAGTGCTCTACCCTCACTTGAGGGTGGGCGATGGGTTCGAGAGGATAAGTTGGGAAGAGGCCCTCGGCATGATCTCCGATAAGTTGAAATATGTTATCGAAACTTACGGTCCAGAGGAAGTCTTAGTTTACAATTACGCTGGTACCACGGGCCTAATAAACTATCACTATCCTCTCAGGCTCTTTAACGCTCTCAAGGCCACTCTCGTCCATCATACTCTCTGCGATGAGGCTGGTGAGCTCGCATTAGAGTTCCACTTCGGATCTAAGTATGGAGCATTCCCTGAGGATATGGAGGAAGCGAAGCTCCTCGTCATCTGGGGTGCGGATCTATCATCCACGAGCGTCCACGCATACAAGATAGCTGCTGACCTCAGAGCTAAGGGGGAGGAGGTATATATCATAGATCCCAGGGTCACGAAGACTTCCCTACTCGGTAAGCATCTGAGGCCAAAGCCGGGCACTGATACGCTACTAGCGGCTGGAGTCTCTTGGTATATAATAAACGAGTTTGGAGTTGATTCAGAATTCATAGAGAGATACACTGAGGGTTTCGACCATTACGTATCGCTAATCTCGAAATATAATCCGGATCTCGTTGAGAGAATAACATCCATCACTAAGAAGGAGATAAGGGATCTAGCGGAGAGCTACTCAGAGTTGAAACCTAGCGTGACTTACATAGGGAAGGGGGTCCAGAAAACTAAGTATGGCGCTGAGGCCGTGAGGCTCATATCCTTAATTCCCGCATTAGTAGGATTGCATAGGGGTTTCTTCTACTCTAACTCCTGGAGGGATTTCGATACAGATTACTTAGAGGCCTCTCATCTCGGTAGCGGGAGGAAGGTAAATATGCTCGACGTCCCACGCTTAATAGCTGATGGCAAATTCAAGTTCATATACATTTACAATTCGAACCCAGCGGTAACACTCCCTAATGCTGCTCTCTTCAGGAAGGGGATGATGAGGAAAGACCTATTCAAGGTAGTTCACGAAGTAGTATGGTCGGAGACCGCGAAGTTAGCTGATATCGTGCTCCCGGCGACGAGTATGTTAGAGCAAGATGACTTCGTAGCTAGTTGGTGGCATCAGTACTTCGGTTATAGTGAAAGGATAATGGAACCCATGGGGGAAAGCAAGCCAAATTGGTGGGTCACGAATGAGTTAGCTGAGAGAATGGATCTTAAATGGCTCAAGGAAGATCCTATGGATGCTATCAGGATGGCTCTCTCTAAGAGCAAGATGATAAAAAATTTCGAGGAAATTTTGAATAAGCCTTATGTAAAGCTAGAATATCCTCCAAAAGATCTCTACCAAACACCATCCGGAAAAATAGAATTTTATAGCAAGATCGCGGAGGGGCTCGGATACTCCCCTCTACCGATAGTAGCTTGGGAGGAGGAAGATGAGGAGTACCCCTTCAGGCTCATCACGAGCGCTGTCCCTGAGAATACTTCCTCTCAGGATTTAATGGACTTAAGTCAAGATTTCATTCATATGAACGCTCTGGATTGCGAGATAATAGGGATTAAGGATGGAGACAAAGTGATTTTGGAATCCAAATATGGTAGAGTCATGGGAGTAGTTAAGATAGATAATAGCACGCCTGAAGGGATTGTCTGGACTAGGAGGAGCGCTATAATGCTCAACGGTTTCATAAACGATCTCATAACGGATGAGAAGCAGCGGATAAATGGAGGGAATTGCTTGAATTCGACTAGGGTGAGGGTCTTGAAGGTTCGATAAGCTCGATTACTCTTTGAAAGTTTCATCTTACATCCTGGAGTTGAGCTCTAAATATTTATACGTTGAGGGAGGAGCTAGGGGAGGTGAACGCATGGAAATAGAGAGGGAGCTCAAGGAGGCTAGGGAATGGCTGGATGCCTTAATGGAAAGATATTTCCCAAGGAGAATCAGTGAGGAATATCTAGAGTGGCTAATGGGGAAGAGATCGCATGGCTATGATGCTATAACTGTGGAAAAAGCTATCTTCGAGCCGATGTGGGATCTACTATCTAGAGGGGGAAAGAGATGGAGGCCTTGGTTATTCCTAGTCCTCTCCAAGAACTTAGGTGTGGATCTGGAGAGGTACAAGGACCTAGCTGTGATAATAGAGCTCCTCCACAATGGTTCTCTGATAGCAGATGATATAGAGGATGGGGCTGAAGTCAGGAGGGGGGATAAGGCTATACACATAAAATATGGGTTGGATATAGCTGTGAACCTCTCTTCAGCTATGTACTTCCTCCCCTTGAGGATCTTAATGGAGATGGATGTGGATGAGTTGAAGTATAAGAGGTTAGTTAACGCCTACCTCGAGGATATGATAAGGATACACATAGGACAAGCGACCGATATAGGGTGGCATAGAGGCTTGAGGGATCCCGAGGCAGTGGGAGTTGAGCATTACTTGGAGATGTGCGCTAACAAGACCGGAGTACTTCCGAGGATGGCAGCGAGATTCGCAGCTATAGCTGCTGATCTCAGTGAGGGGGAGGAGAGGAGAATAGGGAAATTCGCGGAGTCCATAGGGGTAGCATTCCAAATCCAAGATGATATATTGAATCTGAGGAGTGCTGAGAGCTTGGGTAAGGAATTCGGCGAGGATATAAGGGAGGGGAAGATAACGCTCATGGTCATAGTTACTCTCTCCAGGGCGAGTGAGGGAGAGAGGAGGAGGCTCAAGGAGATACTATCTATGCACACGAGCGATAGGGAGCTCATAAAGGAAGCTATATCTATAATGGAGAGGCACGGGGCTATTGAATATGCGAGGGATGTGGCTAGGAAGATAGTCATGGACTCCTGGGAGGATATCAAAGATCTATTGCCGGAAAACGTTTATAAGGATAAGATAAGGGAGTTAGCCGACTTCCTCGTCGAGAGGAGCTTTTAATCAATCCGAGATCTTCTCTAGTGGCTTGACATCATGTGGAGCTATCTCACTCATCCCGCTATGGGAGATCAACGCTATCCTAGCTTTTGATTTCATCTCATTTATGTTGGCTGCCCCTACGTAACCGAAAGCTGCCTTGAGCCCGGCTACGAACCTATCAACTACTGTAGTGACATCGCCCCTGTACGGGACTAAGCCCTCTATTCCCTCAGCTATATCCTTCGAGGGCTTACTATACCTATCAATAGCGAACCTCTTCGATCTAGCTGATGGACTCCCCATTCCCCTGTATATCTTGTACATCTTCCCCCCTATCATCATCGTAGACCCCGGCGATTCCTTCGTGCCAGCGAGAGCGTATCCGAGCATGACAGCATCCGCTCCTAATGCGAAAGCTTTAGCTGCTTCACCAGGCCCCCTCACCCCACCGTCAGCTATTATAGCTACATCCTTCGAGTACTTCCTGACGGCTTCACTAGCTGAAGCCACCGCATAGAGGGTGGGCGCAGCCACTCCAGTGACCTCACCAGTGGTGCATATGCTACCGCTACCTATCCCGACTCTGAGCCCTATTATATCGAGTCTAGTTATCGCCTCTTCAGCTGCCTCATAAGTCCCTATATTCCCCGCGATCACTGGGACTTCAACTTCATCTATTATCCTCTTAGTCGCACTTATAACGTTCTCATTGTGGAAATGAGCTACATCTGTCACTAAGACATCTACATAAGGTGCTAGCGTCTTCGCTCTATCTATGTCGAATGGTGAGATCGCAGCACCCACTCTAAGCCTCCCTTCCTCATCCCTAGTAGCGAATGGATGGGATTCCCTATAGAATACGTCCTTAGCAGTCACTAGGCCTATGAGCTCGCCTGATTCACTCACGACAGGGAGTTTCTCTATCTTATACCTTGCCATTATTTTTCTAGCTTCTTGAGGTGTTATTTCAGGACCAACAGTAATTGGATCCTTTGTCATTATATCTTTAACGAGAAGGTTCCCATTCTCAGCGAAGTAAACGTCTCTTCGGGTCACTATCCCTACTAGCTTCTTCCCGACTATCACGGGGAGGCCCGAGATACCGTGCTCCCTCATCAACCTCCTCGCTTCTTCAACGCTGTCCTCAGGAGATACAGTTATGACATCCCTTATTATGAATGACTCTGCTCTCTTAACAGCTTTCGCCATGCTCACTTGTTCCTCAACGCTGCAGTTCCTGTGTAGTATCCCCAAACCCCCCATCCTGGCCATCGCGATAGCCATCTCCTCTTCCGTCACGGTATCCATCGGGGACGAGAGTATGGGGATACTCAAGTCTATATTCCCGATCCTCGTGGTTAAATCTACATTAGAGGGCTCTACCTCAGTCTTCCCGGGTAGGAGTATCACATCGTTGAATGTGAACGCGAACTCAAACTTATCTATCCGCATAAATAGATTCCCCTCAGCTCATGATAAACTTTGCTACCCCTCCCTCTCGAGCGTCCTCACTTTCGGTATCAGGTTCCTGAGGACTCTCCCATCGTAATATCCGGAGCCCGCGAAGGCCTCACCGTATCTCACTATATAGACACCCTTCTCAGGTAGCTTCAACTCTATATCATCTCCACGCATCCACTTCTTGAAATCCGACTCGCTGAGATCCACTAAATGCTTCTTCGCACTCCTCCCTATGAGGAAGGATCCCTCTATGCTTATTATGAAGCCATAAGGAGCTCTCTTCGCTACGTAGACTCCCCTCAGGAAGACATTACTAATCTCAACTTTCGCCTCAGGGGAGCAAGCTCTGATCTTATCCTTCCCAGATGGGAATAATTCTACCCCTGAGATCTCAGATCCGAACCAATCCCTCACCCATTCTAAGAACTCTTTCACCCTGGCTTCCTCAGGACCGCTATGAAGAACCCTATCGTATCGTTGTCCTGAGGGTATATCCTCATACACTTCTCCATCTCTTTCCCGAAATCCCAATCCATCCATTTCCTCAACCCCTTCCTCCAAATCAATCCCTTAACTTCAGGCTCCTCAATTACCGCTCCGATCTGGAGCAATTTATAAACGACCCACTCGTTCTCCTTCGGCTCGAACGTGCAAGTCGAGTAGACCATCAGCCCCCCGGGCTTCAAGGTCTCATAAGCCGCTTTAGCCAGGGAGACTTGGAGCCTCGATATCTTCTCGACATTCCTGGGACTCCACCTAACTAAAGCCCCCCAGCTCCTCCTCACCTCCCCGAGTGAGCTGCAAGGGCTGTCCAAGAGTACCTTATCGAAGGAATCCCTGCCCAGTACATCAGGGGCTCTCCTACCATCGAACATAGTGATCACCACATTCATAGAACCCATCCTCTGTACGTTAGATGATAGGGAATCTACTCTCTCTGGGCTCACATCATTAGCTACGATTAACCCCTTATATCGCATCATCTCCGATATCTGCGTCGTCTTCGATCCAGGGGAGGCTGCTAAATCCAATACCCTTTCACCGGGCTTAGGCGAGAGGAGAACAGGAGGCACCATTGATGCAGCTTCTTGGACATAATAAAGGCCTAACTGATGCCATTCTGTGTTCCCAAGTCTTTCAGGCCCTCTCATTACCCTATAGCCGTGTTCGTACCAGGGTATCTGGGAGAGTTCCCATCCACTAGCTCTCAGGACTGAGAGGAGCCATCCGGGATCGACTTTCATAGGGTTGATCCTTACGCTCGGAACTGGTCTCTTAGCCATGAATGATAGGAAGGTCTCATATTCATCCCCTAGGAGCTCTCTATACCTCCTCTCGAACTCAGGTTTTATCAAGTCATCGGGTATACCGTATTCCATCACGAATAGGGACGGGCTCAATTTAATATCGTTGGAGCTCGAGCATACACGATCATCATGGAGGATGTGAAAGATCTAATAATGAGATTAGCTGCTGAGAATGCCCTTAAGTATGGGAAAGCTGATACTAAAGCTGTAATAGGAAAAATATTATACATAAGGCCGGATCTGAAACAAAACGTGAAGGAACTGATCCCTCTAGTGGAGGAAGTGGTGCGAGTAGTGAATGAGATGCCTAAGGAAGCGCTCCAGGGCATGGTAGGGGAGGTGAGGAAGGAGAAGAAGGAGGAGGTGAGGAAATGGCCCGATCTACCTAAAGCGGAGAGAGGAAAAGTCGTTACTAGGGTGGCACCAGAGCCCAACGGTTATCCCACGCTTGGGCATGCTAAAGGGCTACTCGTCCCCTTCATATACGCTAGGCTCTACGAGGGCAAATTCCTCCTGAGGTTCGAGGACACTAACCCTAGAGTGGAGAGGCTCGAGTACTATGAAGCCATAAGGAACGAATTCTCCCGCCTTCTCGAGGCTTGTGAGGAGGAGCTCGGCCTCTCTCCCGGTAAGTGGGATGAGGAGATAATAGAGTCCTATTACTTAGATGAGATGTACGCTCTCGCTAAGAAGCTCATAGAGAGCGGTAAGGCTTACGTTTGCACATGCCCCGCGGCCGAGGTCAGGAAGAGGAGGAAGCTCGGGGTTAGTTGCGATCACAGGGATCAACCGATCGAGAGGAATTTGGAACTTTGGGAGAGGATGCTCAACGGCGGTTTCAGGGAGGGGGAGGCTCATCTCAGGCTCAAGACCGATATGAAACATCCTAATGTCACGATGAGGGATCCCGGGATATTCAGAGTGATAGAAGCTGAGCACCCGATACACGGGGATAAGTACAGGGTTTACCCAGTCTATGACTTCTCAGTTAGCGTTATGGACTCGTTAACGGGCGTGACTCATGCTTTCAGGAGTAAGGAATTCGAGCCCCATGTAGATGTCCAGAGGCATATAGTGAGAGCTCTGGGGTTAAGGGAATATGAGATGATCCAATTCGGCAGGATAACTGTGGAAGGGATACCTCTCTCCAAGAGGTACATAAGGCCTTTGGTGGAGAGCGGGATCCTCGAGGGATGGGATGACCCGAGGATACCTACGCTGAGGGGACTCTTCAGGAGGGGGATAACTCCCAGAGCTATAGTCAGGTTCTTCTATGAACTAGGCCCCAGTAAAGTAGATGCTACTATCAACATGGAGGCTATAGCTTCGATAAACAGGAAGATTCTGGATCCTATAGCTGAGAGGTACATGTTCGTTCCCAACCCGATGAAAGCTAAGATAGAGGGCCTAAACCCGCCAGTAATAGCTCAAGTCGAGGTCCATCCCGATTCAAAGAGGAAGAGGGAGATAAGGCTCGATGAGAGCGAGGTCTTCATAGCATCGTCGGATCTAGATGGCTTGAAGCCGGGGGATGAACTCAGGTTAAGGGGCTTGGTTAACGTAACTATCAGGAGCGTGAATCCCGATGAGGTCTCCCTCAGAGTGAGTGAGGAACAGAGAGTTAAGGGGGTAAAAATAATCCAGTGGGCACCAGTCAAAAGTGGAGTCCCTGCTAGGCTCTTCGTCCCTGAGAGCCCATATAGCTTCAGGATGCTCGGGGGCTACGGTGAGCCGGCCTTGAAGGGAATAAGGGAGGGCGAAATAGTCCAGTTCGTGAGGATTGGTTTCGTTAGATTGGACAGAAGGGACCCTCTGACCTTCATATTATCGCATGATTGAGGCTCGAGCTCGAGAGGACATATACGAATAATATCCACGCATTAAAAGGGGAGAATCTCTTTTAAAGGAAGTCGCTTCTATAAAATGAAGATAGTCATGAAGAGAGCGCTAGCCCTCATTATAATACTGTTGCTAGCAAACGCTAATACATTAAGCGTTTATTGTCATGATTTCTCCCCCTCAGAAGTCTTTAGTTTGAGGATTTACAGTTCAAAACCCATGTTCAGCATCCCAAAGCCCATAGTACACAATTACACGATTTACGTAACAGGAGGTCAGGGGAGCGATGTAATAGCTGTCTCAACAGATGGTAAAGTGCTTTGGTCACGGAACGTCGGTGGTTTCATAGCCACTCCGCTCCTCCTAGTCCCGGATGTCCCGCTCAGTCCAACGAAGAAGGAAGCTTGGGTAATAGCTCTAACCGAAGCTCCTGAGCTGAGGGCATTGGATGCTGTGAATGGAGGGTTGAGGATATACGGTGTAACTCTACCGTCGACATCAGCTGGGGTCCAGCCTGAGTACGCTGGGGATGGTAGGACCGTATTCCTGCCCCTCCAGAGCTCGATTCGAGCGTTCGATATAAGGTCGAGAGCGGAACTCTGGTTAAAAAACCTAACATTCAGGATAGATTTCCTCAAGAACTTGGGCGGTAATTTACTCGTCCTAGGGAAGGCGGATCTGGCCCTCCTAAGCTACAAGGGAGAGGTCCTATGGGAGAGGAAATTGAACCAGAGGATAGAGGCGTTCGGTGCGAGCTCAAGTTATCTAGCGATTTTGCTTGAGAATAAGACATTGGTACTGATGGATGTGAATAAAGGAACTTATCTTTCCAAGATCGATCTCTCGAATCAGCTGGGGTATAGCGTGCCAGGAGGAGAATTTCAAATCGTGGGAGGAGCTGCTGTGCTCGTGGGATCGAATGGGATCATATATCAGATAGATCTGAGGAAGATGGAGATCAAGAGATCGATAAAAACATGGATCGAGCCAGTAAGGCAGCCAATAATAATAGAGAATGCTCTATTTTATTTCGGAAAGGGTGGATTAGTGAGAGAGTACCACTTCCCCCTCGGGATAATGCTCTCCGAGGTCAGGATCGAAGGGGGGATCGGGAGCGATCCCTCTATATTCAAGGACCCCAGGAGTAAGAGCTATCTCATAACTCTCTTCGATTATTCAGGAGTATTGCATCTACTCAGATTCCCAGAACTCACTATAAAGATCTTGGATTTGAGGGAAGAGAGTGGAGGTTACTTAATCGAGGGTTATGTGTGTAGTACAGCTTCCTCAGGACCTAGAGAGCCCTTAAAGATTTACACACTTGACGAGAGTGCCAATCAGATAGGTGAAAAGGGAATAGGATCGATAGGACCAGGGGAATGCTCAGCGAGGTTTTCAACTCTCCTACCTGGTAGAGGGGCGGTAGGCTTAATCCTAGGGGGCTTCAAGTTCCCGCCTAATGCAGTAATCGGGATGAGTATAGAGGATTGGATATCTATGAGACCTGGAGTTACCGTTACTACGACCACGAGGCCCGCAATAACTCCTTCTTTGAGCTTCGAATCCCCGGGAAGTGTGATAGTTGGCGAGAAGTTTACAGTGAGAGTGAGGGGCATCAATGGTTGGAACGTTACTAAACTAACCCTTAAGCTCATTGGAAGTGGTATAGATGAGGTCACGAAGGAGATCAGCTCGAGTTACGGGGAAGAATTTGAGGCAGAGCTGGAAAGCTTCGCGAGGAGTTTATCAGAGGATACGAGGATCCTCTTAATAGGGGATGGCTCAGTACTACGGGATGAGATACTCTACATGAGGATAGAGAGGGGGAAGATCATAGAATCGATAGAATCTCCCTCGAGTTTGAACTTAAACGAGAGCCTCGATTTGAACGTGACTCTCGTGAATAGATACAGGGAGGGTGAGCAGTTCCTAGTGAGAGTGGAGCTCGGTGACTCGAGTGATGAGAAGGTGACGAGACCCCTAGCTGCCGGGGAGTCCCAAACAGTGAGGTTCAGTATCAAGCCGAAGGTGAACGGGAGCCTCCAACTGCTCATATCGGTTCTCCTGAGCAATGGTACTAAGATAGAAGAATCCTCTAAGTCTGTTATGATTGTGAAGCCCCCTCAAGTGACCCAGACACTCCAACCGACACCTACCGCAACTACATCGGTTACATCAGCTATACCACAGATCAGGATGGAGTACCTGATGGCATTAGCCTTTTTGCTACTCTCATTAGCGATCGCCCTCCTCTTAGTGAGACCCAGGCCGCCGAAGAAGATAGAGGTAATAGCCCCGATCCCCAAGGGGGTCCCGGAGGTAGTTAAAGCTCCAGAGCTAGAAGAGATTCCCGAAGCTGAGGAATATCCCGAGGAAATCTCACTAGGGTGGGAGAGCATAGAGGAGAGGATAGAAGCTCCAGAAGTCCCCGAGATTTTACCGAGAGAGGAGATCCCACTAGAGGTACCAGAGGTTTTACCGAGAGAGGAAGTTCCGAGAGCCGTGCCAGTGGAACTCATAGAATCCATTGAGAGGGAAATAAGGGATCTGAACCTGAAGATTGAGGAGATTAAGAGCAAACTAGCTGATATAGAAGAGCTATTAGGCTTCGAACTATCTCCATATAGGTTAGTTGATGCAGAATCGTCCTTAGTTACTGCTGAGCTTAGGCTCAAGGAGGGCAATTATGAGGAAGCCGAGAGGTTAGTGAATTCAGTTAAGCAGTCCCTTAGAGTACTGACGGAGGAGATCAAAGAGGCAGAGAAAATATTCAGAGAAAATTGGGGAACTGTGGAGAACAGGATAGACATAATGCTGAGAGTTTGGGGGAAGGCCCCAGCTATGATGCTCACGATGGTCCCCCCGAGCTTCAGGATAGCGGCGCTTGAGAGATTCATGAGGATGCACAAGGAGAAGAAATTGGAGCTGAGAGGAGACGAGTTAGTTCTAATCAGCGGCTAATTTTCCCATTTTCTCTCTAATTTCGTTATATAACTCATCTATGAGTGCTTGATAGTCAGCGACTCCCTCTTCAACGCTATCCATCTTCCTCTCGAGGGTTCTAGTCCTCTCCTCGCTTATGAGATCGGGGAATCTATCTCTGAGGAAGTTGTATACCTCGATCCCCAGCTTCGTCGGTATGAGCTTCTGATTTCTCTCTATAACGTAACCCCTCTGAAGTATCTTCTCAACTATCGTAGCGTAAGTTGAGGGCCTCCCGATCCCTCTCTCCTTCATCAATGCCACTAAATTACTCTGAGTGTATAGAGGAGCTGATGGGACTGTCTGGTGCTCTATGACGACATCAAGAACTCCCTCCTTCAACCTCGGCTCCGGAGTGTAGAGGAAGGGATACCAATCGATCCACCCTCCTCTAGCCTCTATCAACCTCGTTACCTCGAACTCACTTCTCCCTACTCTGACGCTAGCTACTTGTTTCACTAAGGTGCCATCCTTCGATTGAGATGCGATGAACCTCCTGAATATCAGATCGTACAATCTTATGTGATCCCTACTCAAGCCTTCCACAATCATTATCCCCTCCTTAACGTAATCGACGAGCTCCTTCGCTGAGAGAGGTTTTGTAGGCCTTATGCACTCGTGAGCTCCACCCTCCCCCCACTTCCTAGGGACGAAGTCATCCCCTAAGACTAACGAGGCCACTCTGAAGCCAGCGTCACTGACTCTCGGACTATCGGTCCTGTGGTAAGTTATGAGACCTGTCTCAAATAGAAATTGGGCTAGTTGCATCGTCATATTGGCGCTCATCCTCAGGATCCTGTTCGCCTCTCCTATCATAGCGTCTGTCGTGAATGGAGGGGGAGGCTTCACTACTTCTTCCTCAACTTTGAGCTCCTTTATCCAAATTTTAGACGCTCCTACCTCCTCTAATTTTCCATCTAACCTCAGAAGTAGCCCATCTCCTTTTATTATGCTCACTACCTTCTTATTCTGATGCTCTCTGTATCTATCTATCACCCATCCTAGGACAGGGGTTTGGGCCCTTCCGGCGGATAGGTTCCTCTTACCGAACCTCTTCTGAACTTCAGCGCTCAGCTCGAACCCTATCCATCTATCCTCCACCCTCCTAACTATTTGAGCCTTGACCATCCTATCATTAATACCCCTCAAGGATCTAAGGGCCTCGACTATCGCTCTCTTAGTCACCTCGTGGAATTCCGCCCTGTATATCTCATTAGAGGAATCCATTATGAGCTGATATATGTCCCAGGCGATCTTCTCCCCCTCAGTATCGGGATCCGTCCCTATTATCACTCTGGACGCTTCGAAACTGAGTCTCCTGAGGCTCTCCACTACGCTCTTACTGTCCCTCAGATCTGTGGAGCCGCATCTAGGGCAACGATCCGCATCGGTGAACTGATGACCGCAAGCATTACACCGCTTTATCGAAGTGTAAGCAGGCACATAAGTGCCATCCTCGATCAAGACCCCATGATATCCCATAGTCGTCGTTAAGTCGACGATATGTCCTCCGCTCGCGACTATCGTCAATACGTAATCCCCTGTAGTCACTTCATAAGCCATCAGACCATCCAGGAACCTCCTGCTGGGCCTTCCAAAGAAACTAGCGATAGTTCTAGCCTTACTTGGGCTCTCAACAATGAAAAGAGCTGTCTTTAGTAAGTTAGCTAACTCATATCCCTTTTTAAGGGAGGATATGAGTCTTCTGCTCTCATCTATCTCAGATTTGAGCTTCTCCAGGTCCACTTCACTCAACTGAAGGAAATCTATCTCCTGAGCCCTCGCTCTCTTGATGAAAGAAGTGAGTATGGGATCCTCATCCCAAATTAAGCTAGCTCCTCTGGTAATTCCGCCTGGATATAGTCTAGATGTCCTCCCGGATCCCTGAAGGTAAGTCCTTATATCTGGGATCACTATCTTCCTGCCCCTCGCATCTATGATAATATCTGTCAGACTTGAGATAGAACTTATCTTCTCCTCATCCTTTAAGATATCCTCTATTATCTGCCTAGCCCTCCTTATATAATCGCTACTCGGATTCCTCCTCAGCTTAATCGCTAACTTCCTCTCCTCATTGCCTAAAGCCCTAGATAGGGAGGAAAAGAGTGAGATGATCGAAGCGTCCTCCATCTCATTGACATCCCTCAAGGTTATCTCGAACTTAGGGACCCCGTAGAAGATCACGTACCTTATCCTCTTCGGGAGATCTATCCCCCTCACTAAGACGCCATAAGGTTTCGCCGCTCCGATCAGGCAATCCAACCTCCCCTCGCTGAAATCCCTCACTTTATCCTCCTCATAACCGTGCATTACCTCCCCTCTGAATCCAGTGGATTCCACTAACTCAAGGGCTTCATCAACTAAGTCCATATCAGCGAGGAATAGGAGGAAGCCGCTTCCCATCTCTTTCATGAATGAATTAAGTTCGCTCCTTTCTCTCGTATAGATATCAGCTATGTTCCTGAGGAGCTCAGGTCTCATGACTCCTACTTCAAAGCCTAGAAGGGATCTGAAGAGTAAAGCTCTCTGTCCAGGTCTTCCTGTCGCTGTAGAGACTACTAGCACGCTATCAGTCCTCTTCTCTACTTCTCTCCCTCTCATAGCATTCCATATGTCTTCTTGATCGAACCCCATTAGTTGTAGCACTTTATCAACGTTTTTCGAGTTTTTTAGAAAAGAATCTACATCGTCAACGAATATAAATGAGAATCTATTCACAGACTTCCTTATGAGTTCATGATTGACCGATAGGTACTGCGAGGTAGTGAGCAAGATATCGAAATCTCCCGATTCTAGAGCTGAGAGGAATTCCTCCTTTCCCCTCATCCCGCTCTTGTAGCTGAGAACTCTTATCTGCCTTCCTGAGTATTTAGAATAATTTAACAAATTATGATGAGCTTGATCGACAAGTAGAGATGTTGGGAATATCATGTAAGATTTTCCGAACCCCTTATAAGCGAAATAAGATCCAGTTATCAGTCCAAAAACAGTTTTCCCGACGCCAGTAGGAGCTATGGCAGCGAAACTCCTCCTGGCTAGAGCTCTCTTGGCCCACATGAGCTGGGCCTCCCAGGGAGGGGAGCCTATACAGGATTCGAAGAACTTCTTATAGTCCTCTAGCTCCCCAGAGATATCTTTAAGATCTTCTTCTAAGCATGAGCTTCTTTCATGCGTTTTGAAGATCTCGCTCCCTGGGCATAGCCCTAGGAATACTGCGGGTATCATAGTTATCACCGCGCATTAAGTTGACTATACCTAGTTCTAACATATCGATGGCGAGCTTTATATCGATTTCATTTGGAAAAAGCAGGGTCGAAATGAGGCTTATATTTCCTATCGGAGAATTGGAACCCGATCTTAAGTTAAGTAAAATTTCAGGAAATTTAGAAAAAGTAAAATTCATTGCAATAGTTGAGATCAGTGATTTAGGGCTGGTCACAGATATAGCCCTCTTGGAGATAGGGGATGAAGTAGAGCTCCTCCCCGAGATAATCATGGAGTTGGAGCCAGATATGTTCGTCAGCGATAAGGTAGATTCAAATATTGTGGAAGCCTTAGTGGGGAACGGGACTAAGGTCGCTCTCACATCCTCAGATATCCTCTGCGAAGCTGTCAGAGACCTACTCCTCGGGAGAGCGAGGGTACTGCCGAAGGGCGGAGCATCATTGAAGTTCGCTAATTGACTTATTAAAGTGAGAGCGAGCTCATATAAAAGAGGTGTGGGGCTCTCAACTCATTTAGAGCACGAGAACTTGCAAGCCCTTGAGGTAGAGCGTCCAAGGATGCTTCGGATCGAATGGATGGTCTGGAGAGGGACCCATCTCCTCCAATACCTTTATCTCCCTGCCGGATAGGAGAGAAGCCCTTTCCACGATCTTCCTGAACTCCTCCTTCGTGATAAAGAGGCTGCAAGAGTATGTGAGGACTATACCCCCTGGGGCTACTCTAGACATCGCTGAGGAGTTGAGAGCGATGTAAGCTCTCCTAGCGGTATCTATCATCTCCTTACTGGGTGCGAAAGCGGGTGGGTCTACGATCACTATATCGTATAAATTGTCATCACTCTCCAAGAACTCCCTCACTCTGGATCTTACCGCTCTCATCTCCACGGAGTTTAACCTCATGTTTTCGCCCATCTCAGCTAGTGCGTAATCAGATTCCTCAACAGCTGTGACCTCAGCGCCGAAGAGAGCTGCGTGAATACCGAAGCCCCCAGTGTAACTGAAGAGATCTAGCACCTTATCCCCAGGACCAGCTAAACGCTCTAACTTCATTCTATTCATCCTCTGATCTATGAAGAAACCGGTCTTTTGACCCTCAATAGTGTCCACATGAAATATAGCTGAGCCCTCCCTTATTATAGCCCTCTTCTTATCCCCGAATAAGATCCTCCTCTCCAGAGGGAGGCCTACCTCCCTCCTCGGCCTGCTATCGTTCCTCAGGATTATCGAGGATGGCCTATATATCTTCCTAACTAATTCAGCTATCCCCTCAATCCTGACATCCATTCCCATTGATGTCGAGGATATGACCACTATATCGTCATAAACATCTATTATCAGACCTGGGAGCTTATCCGCTTCTGTGTGGACCCATCTGAAGAAGTTCCCTAACTTAATCCTCTCCCTAGCACTCAAGGCTTCCCTCAACCTCTCCTCAATCAACTCCTCCGGGTTCATCAGCTCCTCAGACAGTACTCTGACCGCTATGCTCCCTATCCCCTCGTAAAATCCTAAGCCTATGGGATCTCCAGATTCATCCTTCAGAACGACCAGATCCCCGTTTGAGACAGGCCCCCTCATAGAACTCAACCACTTCATGTATATGTTGAGGTGACCCTTCCTCGCTCTCTCCGCTCCCTCCCCTCTCAGTATCACCTCCCCAGTTATGTTCCACCTCAACTCTATCTCCCCAGGAAGTCCGGATCCTTAGGGAGTCTCTCTGTTAAGGAGAGGCCCTTACTCTTACTGACGAGTACTGTATCCTCTATTCTTATCCCTCCCCATCCCCTGATATAAATGCCTGGCTCGTCCGTTATGGTCATGCCCTCCTCCATAATCCCTCCTCTCCCTACGAGCAGCCTTATATCCTCGTGTATCTCGAGCCCTATCCCATGGCCTAAGGAGTGGACGAAGTACTCTAAGAGGCCAGCTTCCTTCAATATCTTCCTAGCCTCAATATCGGGCCTCTCGAAAGCTACCCCTTGCTTCATATATTCCATCGCTCTCATTTGGGCGTTCAAGACAGCTTCATATCTCTCTATGAATTCGCTAGGGGGAGTACCGATGAAGTAAGTCCTCGTTATATCTATACAATACCCCTTGTACTTCGCTCCGAAGTCTATCAAGAGTATATCTCCCTCAGATATCTTCCTCTCGCTCGGTATGTGATGAGCGTTGAATGAGTTCATCCCGCTAGCCACTATCGTCGGGAAGCTGCTTCCATCTGCGCCTAACTCCCTCATCTCGAACTCGAGTCTATTAGCAATCTCTACCTCGCTCATCTTAGGGGTTATCTCCACGGACTCCAGAGCTTTTATTGAGATAGATGCGCTCTCCTTCATCAAGCCTATCTCATACTCACTCTTAACAGACCTCATCCTGTTAAGCTGTTCCCTCGCATCTATCGTAGCTACACTCTTCTTTCCCCTCCTGAGGACTTTCCTCATCTTCTCAACTAGCTCCTTCCTCCCTGAGAAATCGATAGCGATTCTTCTCAATTTCTCAGTGTTTAAAAGGGCCTTGAATGGATTAGGCTCCTCTAACTCTCTCTTACTCGTCCCGAAGTAGGGCTTGAATACTTCGACGTGGAAGGGAGATCTCTCTCTAGCTATCTCATCCCCGAAAGCATATCTAGCTATTAAATAGGGTTCGCCCTCTAGGGGTACAGCTAGGAGTTCGGCTTCCATAGTTCCGGAGAGATAGAGCATATTTGGGCCCGACGCGAAGAGGCTTAGATCGACATCTCTCCTCGCCATCCACCTCTTCAACCTTCTTATCCTCGACTCCAGCTCCTCCTTAGGGTACATAAGGTGAGAACTCAACTGAGCTTAATTAATTTACCATACTCAGGGAGTATTATGCGATCCCTCATCCTCCTAGGGACGAAGGCATCGAAGAGGTCAGGATGCTCTGTATGGATGGGGATTATGCGTTCTGGATTTACGGATTCCACGAATTCACCTATCTGCTCCGGCATCATATGTCCCGAGACGTGGATCCTGTAATATCTCCTCACGCCATAGAGGAGGAGCCAATTCATCAACCTGTCTAGTGATAGAGCTGACTCCTCACTGAAAGACTCTGACCTACTGAGTATGAACTCCAGATTAGCCTTGACATTCATCGGGATCTCATAGAGGAATCTCGTGGCGTTGCTCGTGAGGACGAGGAAGTTATGAGGTTCCTTAAATACCTCACTTCTCCTCTCCCCCTGAATGATAGCTTCATCTCCAGAGAGATCCTCGAACCTCTCTATGAACCTCTTGATCCCTTTCCTCTCTCTAGAGATCGTTTTATCTTCTCCCTCCCCTCTTCTCTTCCTCCTCCAGAGGAGATAGTCTCCGATCCCCGGTAATCCATCTATCCCGGCCCCTCTCATAGCTTCATTAATGAAAGCGATCCTCTCATCCATCACGAGGACTCTAGATAGCTTTCTAGCCGCCTCGAAAACGCTCCTTATCCTATCAGCATCGGATGAGGATGTCTCTAAGAGTATCAGAGAATCTGAACCCTCGAAAACAGATGAGATCCTCTCAGCTACTTCTTCCTCATTTGAGAGCTCGAATTTTATCCTCTTAGGAGGTTCCATTCCCCACCTATAGAAGAGCCTGGTCTCCAAGAGCCTTATTATGGAGGTCTCAGGATCGTTCTCAGGGGCTACTTTAGTCGCCTCCATTATCAGGACATCTACTCCCATAGATGCCGCTTTATCTATGAAATCGAGGGTCATATCCCTCCTAGGGCCATGCATCCTCAGATCGCCTGTGTATGCGAGCTTGATATTATTGCACTCTATCAAGAAGCCATAGGAACCTGGAACTGAGTGGTCCACATGTATCGGTATTATCGAGAGATCACCGAAGCTTATAGTATCTCCCGTCCTGAAGGTCCTAATGGTATGGAGGACCTCCTCAGCGTAACCTAACTCTACATTAGCCCCTATTATCTTACCAGTCGCTTCCCCCATATACACCTCTATCCCTTGAGGGAGTAAGTTCAGGTAGCCCCAATGGTCCTGATGGGCGTGGCTTATGAAGACGCCCCTCAGACCCTCAAGCTCCAGCGAGCTTATCAGCCCTGTCTTAAGGTAATCCTCACTGAAGGAAGGGGACATGAAAGGCCTCTGAAAGAACTCCTCCTCCCTCAAGAAATTCTTACCATAATCCAAGAAAATAGATTCACTGGAGGATCTCAGTGAGATCCTATTTCCTCCTATCTCCCGGACCCCTCCTAATACTCTAAGTTCCACAGGAGCTATATTCCCTGAGCTTTTTTAAGGTTGTCTAGCTCGACCGCACCGACCCATAACCTTTTATACTTCCTCCCTACACTACCGGGTGGCGGGGTAGCTCAGCCAGGTAGAGCATCCGGCTGTTAACCGGAGGGTCGTGGGTTCGAGTCCCACCCCCGCCGCTATTAATTTTAAGATCCTGTTGAATGCGAGGTGATGTAATGCATCGAGATGACTTCTACATAATCTCGAGTGACGAGATAAAAGAGGGAAAGGTGACTGATATATACTTCCTCAGGACTTTGGAGGTCCTTAAGGCTAAGGGCTTAGCTGATAAGAGGGTGGTGATGGAAGTAGCAGCTAGATCTATACCTAATAAGGCGAAATGGGGGGTATTAGCGGGAGTTGAGGAAGTAGTTAAGCTCCTTGAAGGTAAAGATGTGGATGTATACTCTCTACCGGATGGTAGTATCTTCAGGCCCTGGACCCCGGTCATGAGGATAGAGGGCCCATACTCAGAGTTCGGGGCTCTCGAGACATCTATACTAGGTTTCTTGAGCAGCCTCTCTGGCGTAGCTACAGCAGCAGCTAGAGTGAAGATGGCGGCTGGAGATAAACCCGTCTTCAACTTCGGGATAAGGAGGCAACATCCGGCGGTGAGCCTCGCTTTCGAGAGAGCGAGCTTAATAGGGGGCCTCGATGGTTCTTCCGGTATACTCATTGAGGAACTCGGATTCAAACCCGTCGGAACTATGCCCCATGCAATGATAATACTCTTCGGTGATCAGATAATGGCTTGGAGATCCTTCGATGAAGTTATGCCTGATGATGTGCCGAGGATAGCGTTAGTGGATACTTTCTACGATGAGAAGATTGAAGCGATAATGGCTGCCGAGGCCCTAGGTAAGAAGCTATCTGGAGTGAGGCTAGACACTCCGAGCTCCAGGAGGGGGGATATGAGCGAGATAATAAAGGAGGTGAGGTGGGAGCTCGATATAAGGGGCTTCAATCATGTCAAGATATTCGTCTCAGGTGGGCTGAATGAGAGCACAGTCAAGGAGTTCTCTGAAGCTGGGGCTGATGCCTTCGGCGTCGGATCTCACATAATAGGGGCTAGACCCGTGGACTTCGGTATGGATATAGTTGAAGTGGAGGGAAAGCCCATAGCTAAGAGGGGGATAAGGAGCGGAGCTAAGGATCTATTCATATGCGACGATCATCTGATATACGAGGTGAGTAAGGGAAATAAGCCGAAATGTCCCTCATGCGGGAGGGAGATGAGGTACTCTTATCTGAAAGTTGTCGAGAGGGGGAAGCTCAACTATAGAATAGAGGACCTCAAAGAATTGAATGAGAAAACGAAGGAATTAATCAGGAAACTGAAAGAGCTTGGAGAGGGAATTTAGGTCTCTAAAATAACTCCTCTTTTAGAGACTCTCGCTGGGAAGGAGATGCTAGCTGATGTCAAGTTACTCGCTACCTCCTCTGGGGCTTCATGTAGGATGACTACGCATCCCCCTCCGCCAGCCCCGGAGAGCTTAGCCCCCAAGGCGCCTCTCATCCTAGCCTCCCAGACTATCCTCTCTATCGCAAAGCTGCTCACACCGAGTGAGTAAAGTAAGCCCTGATTTATGTTCATCAAAGAGCCTAATGTCCTGAGATCCCCGGATTCCAATGCATCCCTTCCCTTAAAAACTAAGTCGGATATAGATCTCACTATACCCTCATGGATCTCTGGGAAAGCTTCTCTGAGCTTAGAGACCCTCTCGATCATCTCCTTAGTCTTACTAGGCTCCCCTGTGCAGGCTATAGCTATGGGCACTTCCTTATGACCTAAGCTAGTGACCCTCATCTCACCATCCGACCACTCCACCCAAATGACTCCCCCTAAGACTGCGCAAGCTGGTCCGGTCTTACTTGCTCTACCATGTATCATCCTCTCGAAAGTGTAGACAGCATCTAAAAGCTCCGATTCGCTCATACCTAAGTCGAATAGGGCATCTATGGATTTAGATATAGCTGCAGCTACTGAAGCTGAGGAAGCCATACCGCTGCTCACAGGTACCTCCGATCTTATCCTCAAGTAGACGCCCCTCTCTATTCCATACTTCCCCAAGAGCTCCTTCAGTCCTTTAGCCAGCTTAACGAGGTCCTCATTGTATGAGCTTCCCTCCTTATAGACCCCCAATTCCGATTCTATCAAGATCTCCCCTTTGGGTAGAGGAGAAGCCTCCACATGACTACGCTTATCTACGCTAAGGGCGAGAGCTGGAGAGCCGTAGAGGACAGCGTGTTCGCCCAGAAGGAAAGCCTGAGAAGGTGCGGAAGCCCTCACTCTCAAGTTAGCACCCATGAGAGGATCCGAGAGTTATCTAATTAAAAGCGATCTCGAGACGATGCCCGGAACCCCTAAATGATATAATGTATTCGACCAAAAATATAAATATTATATCGAAAAATCGTAATTTGCTTACTAAAATTTAGTAAACAGTACAAAAAAGATAAAAATATTACGATTTTCATCTAGATAAATAAAAGAATTCATAGAAATATGGTGATATAATCAAAAAATGTATTGTGAAAGGCCGCTATTCTATCTTGAAAATATTTGATTTTACTAGTATGCAATAATTATTTAACGTGCACTTTTATATTTCAGGTTCGGATAAGGAGTTAGGTGAGATCTTGAAGGTAAAAGTGGCTTTAGCAGGAATCGGAAACGTTGCATCCGCCATAGTTCAGGGGGTCTTTAAGTATAAAGATCTTTCAGATGACGAATGGGCTCCTGGTATCATGCATGTGAGATTCGGGCCTTATCACATCTCTGACATAGAATTCGTCGCTGCTTTCGATGTGGATTCGAGGAAAGTGGGTAAAGATCTATCTGAAGCGATATTCTCTGAACCCAATGTATTGGAGAGGTTCGCTGATGTCCCGAAGCTGGGCGTGGAGGTGATGAAGGGACCAGTGCTAGATGGCGTCGCCCCCCATATGGGGGAGTTCAGATACGGGGAGGGGTTCAAAGTAGATGATTCCCCTAGCGTGAACGTAGCGGACGTCCTGAGGGAGAGCGGAGCCGATGTATTAGTGAACTTAATACCAGTGGGAAGTTATGAAGCGAGTAGAGCTTACGCGAGAGCTTCCCTAGAGGCTGGGGTGGGCTTCGTGAATGGGATACCTGAGTTCATAGTGAGCGATCCCGAGTGGGGGGAGCTCTTCAGGAGCAGAGGGATACCTGCAGCTGGTGATGACTTCAAGAGTCAAGTCGGCGCTACTATACTGCATAGGACTCTAGCGAGGCTCTTCGTAGACAGGGGATTGAGGATAACTAATACGTATCAATTGAATATAGGGGGTAACATGGACTTCCTGAACATGATAGAGGAATCCAGGCTCACCTCCAAGAGGATAAGTAAGACTGAAGCTGTGACGAGCCTCGTGCCGTATCAGATAGGGGCTAGGGTCGGCCCCAGCGACTACGTCCCCTTCCTGGGCGATAGGAAGGTGATGTACCTTTATATGGAGGCTGAACAGTTCGGTGGATTTAAAATATACCTAGATGTGAAGCTGAGCGTCATGGACTCCCCGAATGCTGCTGGCGTCGCTCTAGATGTGATAAGGGCTGTGAAGCTCGCGATGGATAGGGGAATAGGAGGGCCCCTCATCGGAGTCTCATCTTACTTCTTCAAGCATCCCCCGAAGCAATTCCCGGATTACGTCGCGAAAGAGTTAGTTGAGGCATTCATAAGGGGAGAGAACGTCTGAATTAAGATCTAAGCTCATCTATCTTCTCCAAAATTCCATTTAAGGAGAAATAGGCTTTAGCGAATACCCCCTTGCCCTCCCCCCTCATGTACATCCAGGACTTAGAGATAGGATCTATTATCACTCTCTCCTCACCTAGCTCTGCTTCTACCTTCCCATCCCCTCTCCTCTTTATGATGAAACCCCTGCTCATGAGCGCATCTACTACTTTATCCAGCATAAGATCACCCATCAGACTCATCTCACCATCTTTTTAATTTTTAATTCAGGCCTGAATGACGCCTTCAGCTCCTACGAAGTCTATTCTCGAGGGATCTAGAGCATAGAGAGTGTCTATCCTTAAATCTTGGAAATTAACGTGAAATAGCTTCTTCTGTGATCTCAGAATGAAGCTTAAGGGCTTTTTATGGACCACCGCTCCCTCCTGAGCTTCAGATAGTACGACAATATGAGGGATATCGCGAGCATCGAAGTGAGCAACTGTATGGAGACCATCAAAAGGAGCGTCCTCTCATCGAGTCGTGAGTAATAGAGTTTGAGGCAACAAATAGCATGATCCCCCTCCGTGAGGATCAATCTGACCTCTCTAGATGCTTCAGGAAGGTACTCATAGCCACTAGAACTAATGTTCTCATTCCCACTGAACGTGAGATTTCCTAAGGGATATCCCTCCTCATTGAAGAATCCCATGGAGATGTTAAGAGCTCTCTCAGACTTACAGGTTATGTTGTAGTAGACCTTGAGCGATGTCTCCTCTATCGGGAAGGAAGCAATTGCCTCTCTCTCAAGCGAGAATTCCTCATCGAACATGAGTTTAGGCGCCTCATAGTACATTGCGCCTATTCCTATCGAAAAAGAGATGAGGAAGAAGAGGATTCCTACGATCAGGACCCTCATTTCGGATACCAACACTTCACGAAGTGGCCAGAGAAGACTTCATATTCCGGAGGCTCCTCATCGCACTTACTAGTCGCTATAGGGCATCTAGGCTTGAATCTGCATCCGGGAGGAGGATTCACGAGACTAGGAGGCTCTCCTGGAGGAACCTCTCTCATCCTGAGTCTGTTCTCTGGGTCAGGATCTGGAATCGCGTTGAATAGGGCTCTAGTATAGGGGTGCAATGGATTGTTCAATATCTCTTTCGTGGGGGCTCTCTCAACGATGTGGCCAGCGTACATTATGAATATCTTCTCAGAGAAGTACCTAGTGGTCGATAGGTCATGCGTTATGTATATGACGCTCATATCGTGCCTCCTCTGTAGCTCAGCGAAGAGGTTCAATATCTCCACTCTAACTGAGGCATCGAGCATGGAGACTGGTTCATCAGCTATTATGAGCTTCGGATCTAGTATCATAGCCCTAGCTATAGCGACCCTCTGGAGCTGTCCTCCGCTCAACATGTGTGGATATTTGAAGGCGAACTCCTCCGGAGGGAGCCTGACTTCATTCAAGATAGAGTATATCTTCTCTCTCCTCTCCTCCTTACTGACCCCATGTATTATCAGGGGCTCCTCGAGTATCTTATATATAGTGAAGTGAGGCGCTAGAGAGCCGTATGGATCCTGCTGAACGATTCCAGTCTGTCTGCGATACCACATAAGCTCCTTATTGCTCAATCTCGTGATATCCTTACCATCGAAGAATATGTTACCATCAGTGGGTTCATATAGCCTCAGTATCGTTTTCCCTAAGGTGGTCTTACCGCTACCGGACTCTCCCACTAAGGAGACAGCTTCTCTTCTCTCTAACTCAAAGCTCACATTTTCAACAGCTCTGACATAGAGCGTCTTTCCAAAAATTCCCTTCTTCATTGGGAACCATTTCTTAAGCTTCTCAACCTTCAGGAGGACCATAGGGATCACCTGTACAACCAGCACTTAACTGAGTGCCCTCTCTCGAAGATAGGTGGATCCTCCTTCCTGCATATGTCCATAGCTCTCTCGCATCTAGGATGGAACCTGCAGCCGCTCGGGGGATCTATTAGATTGGGCGGCGCTCCAGGTATCGATTCCAGGGTCTTATCCCTCCTCAAAGTTGGGACGCTCTTCATGAGCTTCTGAGTATAAGGATGGAGCGGCTCCTCATAGAAGGTATCTGCGGGGGCGATCTCCACGATCTGACCAGCGTACATAGTAGCTACTTTATCCGCAAGCTCGCTAGCGACGCTTATATCATGAGTTATGAAGATGAAAGTTTGCTCCCTGCTCTTCTTGAGTTCCTTGAGCATGTTCATTATGTTAGCTTGCGTTATGACATCGAGCGCTGATGTAGGCTCATCTAATATTATTAAATCTGGACTAGTGATCAGCGCCATAGCTATAACAGCCCTCTGCTTCATTCCTCCACTCAATTCGAATGGATATCTCTCAGCGAATTCCTCAGAAAGTCCTAGCTTCACTAAGATTTCCTTAGCTCTCTCAATAGCTTCCTTCTCCTTAATACCCATATGTATTATCAGAGGCTCAGCTACTTGATACCCTACCTTGAGGACGGGGTTCAGAGCATTGAGAGCCCCCTGAAACACCATGGAGATCTTCCTCCATCTCACCTCTTTCCTGAACGTCTCCTCATCCATCGACATTAGGTCCGTCCCATTGAGCAGTACCTTGCCCTCATACGTATGCACGTTCCTCGGGAGTAGTCTTATTATGGCTTTCGACAAAGAGCTCTTCCCACATCCCGATTCGCCGACTATCGCCAGCGTTTCCCCTCTATTTATATTAAAACTGACGTCATCTACTGCCTTAACGACGCCCTTAGTCGTCCTATAGTAGAGCCTTAAATTGGAAACACTCAGTAGCTCGGTCATATTACATCTCCCTCAACCTCGGATTCACGATTCTATCCAAAGCTAGACCTATGAGAGCGAAGGATATAGCTGTCAATATCAGCATCGCAGAAGGTATGAGGACCCAATGGTAATACCCTTTATAGACGGCTCCTCCCGCGAACGCCTCCTCAATTATCCTCCCCCAACTGACTACCTTAGGGTCGCTTAAGCCTAAGATCGCTAGAGCAGCTTCTAGGAAAACGTAAGAAGGTATGGAGAGGACCAGGGATGGTACGACAGGAGGCAGGATCCTAGGGAGTATATAGAGAGTTATTATCCTGAGGTTGCTCGCACCATAAGCTATAGCTGCCTCTACGTATGGGGATGTCTTGAGCTGCATCACCCAAACCCTATACGTTTTGACAGAGGTCCCGAATATACTCAGCACTATGATGATGAGGAGGAGCCTCCATATATCCAGCCCATAGAGGAGGGAGATCATCACGACGAAGGGGAGGAACGGGAGGATCATGTAGATCTCTGTGAGCCTCTGTATAAGGGAATCTACCTTCCCACCGTAGTATCCGCTTATCGCTGCGAATATCAACTGGACGAACGTTATCGTAACGGAAGCCACTATACCGAAGGATAACGCTACGGGAGCCCCCCAGATGAGGCCCAATTCGAGGGGTCTCCTGTAGATATCGGTTCCAGCTATACCGTAAACCTTACCGTGCATGAGCAACCTGTAGCTGAAAGTATCGCTCCTATTGTATAGGGTCACCTCGACCTTGAACTTATAATTCCCCTTCATAGCTGTGGGCTCTCCCTTATATTCCATGAAGAGCGCTACGGGTATCGTTATCGTGTAGTTAGGCGTGAACCCTAGCTTATCGATAGCGTATTCCTCGAGTTCACGCTCCAGCATAATGTTATTCGATATATATATGCTTTCTGAGATGTTTCTAGGTCTATAAGTGCTCAAATTTAGCTCCTCACCGCTCGGTTTTACCCAATATACTTTCACAGTCGGTGGACTTCCGAAGTAAGTCGTATTTATCAGCAACACGAGCTCGCTCGGGAAGTCATCGTAATTATATGTGAAACTATCCAAATAAGTTATCACTCTATAGCCGTTCCTCTCAACTTCCTCGCTCTCATGGTTCGGTAGCCCCTCCCCTATCAATATGCTCGGGGGGAGCTTCTTAGAGGAGAAGAAGTTGTACCATTCGGGAGCTGCATTCCTGGGATAAGCTAACCATCTGTTCTGATCGTTCCAAATTTCCCCAGCTTGTGAATATGGTGTGAATATTAGTGCATACAAGGAGAGGATCACTAAGAACGCCAGGATAGCCAAACCGACGAGAGCACTCTTATACCTCATCAATTCCTTAAAGATCCCCTTTAGGGTGTATTCACTCACGCTCATACTCCCTCAACTCCCGCCCTTATCCTGGGATCTACTATACCGTATATTATCTCGAGTATGAATGTAGTAGCGGCTATTAGGTAAGCGAAGACGACAGTTATGCCGACTATGACTGGGACATCGAAGAAGCCGATGGCCATAGCTAATGTCCTCCCTAGCCCCGGCCAGTTGAAAACAGTCTCCGTTATTATAGCTCCACTCCAAGATAGCACTACTGCGAATGCGAAAGATGTTATTATCGGCGGTAGTGCTGGCCTCAGTATGTACCTCCTCTCTATCTGGGAAGGAGGTACCCCCTTGGCTTTAGCCGCCTCTACGTAATCTTCAGTCGAGTAAGTGAGGAAGAATGACCTATTGTAGTATATCTCTATGAAGAAGGATGAGATGACCCAAGCCATCACTGGAAGTATCATATGCTTCAAGACGCTCAGGAAGTAAGCTACCGGTTCTTCAGGAGGTGGATAATCTACCATCCCGCCTGGGGGCAGTACGTGGAGGTAACTGTAGAATATGAGTATGAGGAGTATCCCGTAGAACCAACCGGGTATGGCTGATGTTGGAGAGAGGTATATCGTCAACTTATCTAAGAATGAACCGAAGTTCCTCGATAGATAGAGTCCACCAAAGAGACCTATGAAGAATATTATAACAGTTGCTGTAGTGAATAGGAGTATAGTTTGGGGTAGCCTCTCCAATATTATGAGTCTCACTAGTCTGGAGCCCGTATCACTAGTCATGTACATAGATCTGCCCAAGTCCAAGGTCAGGGCATTCCATAAGTAGATGAGGCTCCTTATTGGAAAAGGTTGATCCAGTCCCCTGAGCCTTATCTCATTCTCTACGAGCCTTTCTATGAGCTTATTCCTCTCCTCAATACTCAATCCTTTGTAGAGGGGGTTGGCGCTTACTCTCTGTGCAACATTAAATTTTATATCGCTAATCAGTATTTCATCGACATATCCTCCAGCGTTGGCTATCAATATCGTCAAATAGGTGACGATAATGACCATTAGGAAGAGAACGAAGCCCCTCTTTATTAGTACCTTAGCTAGCGGAGGTATCTTCATGGGAACTCACCTTATGATACATCAAAGTATTTAAAGCATCACCTCCTAAAAAATGGAAATAAAAAAGAGATTCTAGGATTTCTGCAACTCGAGAGATATCTCGTTCTCGTCTACAGCCCCATTCCTGTTAGTGTCCTGCCACTTAACGACGATAGTACCAGCGTTCACCTTGTTCTTCAGTAAGTAGAGCAATGCTGCCTCAGTACCATACCTGCTCGTACCTGCGACGTAGAGATCCTTATCTATCAGCGTGGCTATACCATAATCTAGGCTACCGTACTTCGATTCGTACTTCTCTCCAGTTGGGAGGCTCAGAGTCTTGTGATCCATCTTTATCCCTGCCTTCTCGAAGGCTACTTTCGTGTGTATGTTCACAGCGGGTCCACCGAGCACTAAGCTCACGCCAGATGGTCCAGATGGTCCAGTCAGTACCTCAGCAGCTGGGAAGTACTTAAGTAGTATATTCTTATCGTAGCCTATCCCAACTAACGTGTATGGGAATAACTTGAACTCCTCTATGTTCGTAGCTAGCTTCTCTATCTTATATGGCAGCGTCCTGATCGACTTTATCGTGCAAGTGTGAGCTATCGCATCAGCTGCAGCTAGGTAGTAGGGACCATCCGATATGAAGAAGTGCTTGTACTTGCTGTAGAAGTCCCTCAAGAGGGAGTACCTCCTCTTCGCTTCCTCAACTTTTATGTAATCCTTGAAGAAGTTCGGATATGGTATCAATCCCTCATTATAAGCTTTGTCCAAGTACTTCTTGAGTATCTCGAGGCTGGGTCCTGCTATATAATTCATCCATTCGACGTTCAGGGCATTAGCTTTATCAGCGCCGAATGCGAGCTCTTTGTTCTCCTCAGCTAGCACTCCTATGAAGTAGGAGTGCCATGGCATAGAGGGCCATATCGTGTAACTCGATACTATCAACTCAGCATCTAGATGTACATAATCAACGTAATACTCTATGACCAGAGGATCCGTGCTGACTATCCTCCATGCCTTGAACTGCTCATATACGGAGCTCAGGTAATCAGCTACGGATTCATCGTATATCTTGCTCTCCGGGTTCATCCTCTCCTGATCA